>UMJL01033880.1_pt1 | contig 97796 bp, 79 predicted proteins | sample 1966071 | NCBI WGS metagenome assembly UMJL01 (sample SAMEA4836148, study PRJEB28245) | human gut metagenome | biome: gut microbiome; material: fecal sample | place: Denmark | collected 2008
AAAAAAGACGGGCGTTTTGTCGGCAATTTTTAAGAAACCGAAAGACACCTTAGAATACGAAAAATCGTGCGCGCTTTCCCTTTCGGACGGCAGAAGATACGAGTTTGAAACAACCTCTCTCGTGACGCTCGATTTCAACAAAAAAGCCGCTGTTTCGCTGTATTTCGAGCAACTGCCCGAAACTATATATTTTTACAAATTATGACAAAAAACGGGGTTTATTATGGAAATTAAAAACGTAAAGTTAATTTTTGACGGAAAAATCGCCGATAACGCCGTCGACATAACCGTTGAAAACGGAAAAATTTCAAAGGTTTCAAAGACGCGCGAAAAATCTGCGCCGCGATACGTTACACTGCCATACGTCGATATTCACACGCACGGCGCGGTGACTCACGACGTCACGGAACTTAGCGAAAACGCATTGTCGAAAATCGGAAATTACCTTCTTTCAAACGGTATCGGAGCATACCTTCCGACCTTTGTCGCAACCCCGCTTACCGCGCTTGACAAAGCCTTTGAAAAACTGAGAAAATTGTCGCCGTCGGGCGCGGAAATTCTGGGCGCGCATATCGAAGGACCGTACATAAGCATTGCGAAAAAAGGCGCACAGCCCGTTGAAAACATAATGACTTCCTTTGACGAAAAGGACGCGGATTTTTTCAGCCGGAACGCGGACGTTCTTAAAATCGTAACGCTGTGTCCTGCAACGAAAAACGCGGTCGCACTCGTAAAAGCAATCGTCGGAAACGGCATAAAGGCGCAGGCGGGACACGACGACAGTATCGACGATCAGATTATCGCCTGCAAAAACGTCGGGCTTGACGGAGCGACTCATATTTACTGCGCGTCAAGCGGATTCCGCCGCGTCGGCGGCAAAATCACGAAACATCTCGGGCTGAACGAGTGCGCGATGTACTTTGACGATATTTATACGGAAGTCATCGCCGACGACGTGCATATCGGTGAAAACCTTTTCAAATTCATTTATAAGTGCAAAGGATATGAAAAAATCATACTTGTGTCCGACGCCCTTGCCCCGTGCGGCGCGCCTGTCGGCGAATATATCCTTGGTGAAAACACGCCTGTAATTGCCGACGGCACCGCGGCGTATCTCAAAGACAAGTCCGCCCTTGCGGGAAGCACGACGAACATCGCGAAAATGGTTGAAATCATCGTCCGCTACGGCGTGCCGCTTGAAAAGGCGGTCTATTGCGCGACCGAATCGCCGAGAAAGTATTTGGGGCTTGAAATCCCCGCCCTTTCCGTTGGATATGACGCGTCGTTCAACGTCGTCGACGAGCGCGGAAAAGTCACGGAAGTTTATTCAAAAGGCAAAAAAGTCCTATAACAGGACAATTTTTTCCGATAATTTTGCAAAAAATCGTCCGTTTTTGTCGTTTTCTTGAAAAAGAGTATTTACACCGCCCGCTTTTTAATGTACAATTAAAATGCAATAATGTTTTTGCAAATTACGGCACTTCAGGCACTTTTTTAGGGAGGAACTTATGAAAATCGTTATTCTGGACGGTTTTACCGAAAACCCCGGCGACCTTTCGTGGGACGGATTCAGAAACCTCGGCGAGCTTACCGTGTACGACAGAACGCCCGACGACTTCGACACCGTTGTTAAACGCATCGGCAATAATCAGGCGGTCATCGTGAACAAGGTGAAAATCACAAAGGAAATTCTGGACGCCTGCCCGAATATCGAATATATCGGGGTGCTTGCAACCGGCTTCAACGTCGTCGATACCGTCGCCGCAGCCGAGCGCGGTATCCCCGTCTGCAACGTTCCTACCTATGGCACTGCGGCAGTCGCGCAGTTCACTTTCGCGCTTATTCTGGAATGTTGCCACCACGTCGGACACCACAGCGACGCCGTAAAACAAGGCCTCTGGACAAATTCAAAAGACTTTTGCTTCTGGGACTATCCGCTTACCGAGCTGAAAGGAAAGACTCTGGGGCTTGTCGGATACGGCAGAATCGGGCGCACCGTCGGCACGATCGCAAACGCGTTCGGCATGCACGTCATCGTTTACGACAAAATAATGTCGTTGGACAGCGAAATCGCCGAATACGCCGACCTTGCGGAACTGTACTCCCGCGCGGATATCGTGTCGCTGCACTGCCCGCTCACGAAAGACAACGAAAAAATGCTTGACAAAAACGCCTTCGATATGATGAAAGACGGCGTAATCGTCATCAATACTTCGCGCGGCGGACTCATCGACGAACAAGCGCTTAAAGACGCGCTCGACTCGGGCAAAGTTTCGTTTGCCGCAGTCGACGTCGTGTCGGAAGAGCCGATAAAACCCGACAATCCGCTTCTTCGCGCGGACAACTGCATCATCACGCCGCATATCGCCTGGGCGTCGAAGGAATCCAGAAAACGCCTTATGGACACCGCGGTTATGAACCTTGTGTCCTATCTTGACGGAGAGCCGATAAACGTCGTGAATTTCAGATAACAAAAAATTCAGATAATAAAAATCCTTTTTGCCCCGCGCAAGCGGGGTTTTTTATTTTTTTATTGACAATTTTTAATACGCGGCGTAAAATAAGTTATACAAATCATACTTTTCATACTTTTGAGGTAATTATGAAATCGCAAAAAGACGGCAAATTCGCCTGGACGGTAAAAGTCGGCGAGAAAGGACAAATCGTTATCCCAAAGAAAGCGCGCGACGTTTTCGGCATTGTGCCCGGCGACACGCTTATTCTTTTCGGAGATCCCGCGCGCGGTATCGCCATTCCGCCGAAACAATACGTTTCGGGTTACGTCGACAAGGTGTTTAATAACGACAATGAAAACTCTTGAAATTGAACACCTTACAAAGATTTATCCCGCATTTACCCTTGACGACGTGAGTTTTTCAGTCGAGAGCGGCCGCATTATGGGATTTATCGGCAGAAACGGCGCGGGAAAATCCACCACTCTCAAATGTCTTCTGGGGTTTGTCCATAAAGACGGCGGCACGGTAAAATTTTTCGGAAAGGACTTTTCGGAAAACGAAAAGGAAATCAAAAGCCGCGTCGGCTACGTTTCGGGCGGCGCGGATTATTACGTCACGAAAAAACTGAAAACGATAACCGCCGTCACGAAAAGGTTTTACGAAAACTTTGACGACACGGCGTATCGCGGCTATCTTGAAAAATTCAACCTGGACGAAAACAAAACCGTAAAGGCGTTGTCGCAAGGAATGAAAGTCAAGTATTCGCTGGCGCTTGCCCTGTCGCACAACGCCGACCTTTTGATTCTGGACGAGCCGACGTCGGGGCTCGATCCCGTCTCGCGCGAGGACCTTCTGGACGTGTTCTTGTCGCTTAAAGACGACGGGAAAACAATACTCTTTTCAACGCACGTAACGTCCGATCTCGACAAGTGCGCCGACGACATTACCTACATCAGAAACGGCAAGATTTTCGCAAGCGAACCCACCGATACGTTCAAGGAAAAATACAAACTCGCATTCGTTAAAAAGGACGCTTTCACGGACGATATCGCAGCGTGCTCGCACGGCGTGAGACGGCTGAAAGACGGGTTAAGCGTGTTAATTTCTGCCGATAAAGCCGATGTTTTGAACATTGAAACAACCGACGCATCGCTTGAAGACATTATGGTGCATCTTGAAAAGGAGGAATTATGAAAAATCTTGTTTACAAGGAATTCTGCCTTGCGGCGCACCCGACGAACTACATTTTTTTGTCGTTTGCCTTTATGCTGCTTATCCCGAATTATCCTTATCTTGTGTCGTTTTTTTACACCACGCTCGGCATATTCTTTATGTGTCTTTCGTCGCGTGAAAATCACGACCTGGAATACAGCCTTAATCTGCCCGTAAGAAAGCGGGACCTGGTCGGCGCAAGGATACTCACCGTCTGCATTTTCGAACTTTTGACGATTGTCGCGACGATTCCCTTTGCCGTCCTTCGCTGCACGATTCTGAACGTTTCCGCAAATCAGGCGGGCTTGATGCCGTCGCTTGCTTTTTACGGAATCGCGTTTTTGTATTTCGGCATATTCAACCTGGCGTTTTTCACGGCGTATTATAAAAGTCCCGAAAAAATCGGCAGACATTTTGCCTTGTCGAGCGCGCTCGGATTTTTAATCGTCGCAATCGACGTCGTGCTTGCACACGCGCCCGTTGTAAAAGACGTGTTTCTGACGACGGACGGCTCTCACCTTGCGGCAAAACTCGTAATTTTGTTTATTGGGATTATTTCGGGCGCAGGACTCACCGCGCTTTCATATAAAAATGGCGCGAAAAGTTTTGAAAAATACGACTTATAACGTTTTTTCGGACGCAAAAAAACCGCCGTTGTACGGCGGTTTTTCAATGCGTTTTCGTTTGTTTTTTATTATTTGATTACTTCAAGTCCGCCCATAAACGGCCTTAAAACCTCGGGCACCGTTACCGAGCCGTCGGCGTTCTGATATTGTTCCACAAGCGCGGGAAGGATGCGACTTGTCGCAAGTCCGCTGCCGTTTAAGGTATGCACGAAACGGGTTTTGCCGGTTGCGGCGTCGCGGAAACGGGTGTTGTTTCTTCTTGCCTGATAGTCGCGCGCGTTCGAAACGCTTGAAACTTCCTTGAAAATGCCCATCGACGGAATCCAGACCTCGATATCGGTCGTGCGCGCCATCGACGCCGAGCAATCGCCCGCGGCAAGTTTCGATATGCGGTGATAAAGCCCCAGCTTTTCGACGAGTCCGCTTGCCTTGTTCACAAGTTCTTCAAAGGCTTCGTCGCTGTGATCGGGGTGGGTATATTGCACCATTTCGACCTTGTTGAACTGATGTCCGCGGATCATGCCGCGCTCTTCGCTTCGATAACTTCCCGCTTCCTTTCTGAAACACGGGGTGTATGCGAACATTTTCATCGGGAGTTTGCTTTCGTCGATGATTTCGCCCGAGTAAATATTCACGAGAGCGGTCTCCGCAGTCGGCAGCATAAAGCGGTTTTTCTTTCGGTCTTCGTCGACGTCGAGCCAATACACTTCGTCCGAAAACTTGGGGAACTGTCCCGCGCCGAACCCGCAGTTATAGCCGAGTTGCAACGGCGGAAGAATAAATTCGTAACCGTCTTTCAGGTGCTCCGAAATAAAGAAATTCAGAAGCGCCCATTCCAGCCGTGCGCCGACGCCGCGGTACATCCAGAATCCGCCGCCCGACAGTTTCACGCCGCGTTCGTAGTCGATGAGATTCAAACTTGTGCAAAGGTCGACGTGGTTTTTGGGCTCAAAGTCGAATTCGGGCATTTTGCCGATAACTTTTTGTACGGCGTTGTTTTCCTTGCCGCCCGCAACGAGGTCGTCGTCGGGAAGGTTGGGAAGACACGCGACGAAATTGAAGATTTTCTCCTGCAAATCGTCGATTTTTTTGTCGTCTTCGGAGATTTCTTCGCCGATTTTTCTCATTTCGTCAAAGATTGCGTCAACGGGTTTGCCCTCTTTTTTCAAGCGGGGAATGTCCGCCGACACCTTGTTTTTTCTTGCTTTCAGACTTTCGACGTCGGAAATAAGCGCGCGTCTTTCGGCGTCCCACGAGAGAAGTTCCGAAAAGTCGACGTCGCATTCTTTCTTTTTCAAAGACGCTTTCACCGCGTCGGGATTGCTGCGAATCAGGTTAATGTCAATCATATCTTTCTCCTATATTACGAAGTTGATAAGGCGATGGGGAATTACGATAACTTTTTTCACGGTCGCGCCGTCGAGAAGGGCTTTGACCTCATCGGAATCCATCGCGATTTTTTGGATTTCGTCTTTGTCCGCGCCGGACGGTACGACGATTTTCGCTTTCACGCGGCTGTTGATCTGCACCGCGAGTTCGAGTTCGTCCTTAATAAGGGCTTTTTCGTTGACTTTCGGGAATTCGGTATTGAAAATCGTGGTTTTGTTGCCCAAAATTTCCCAAAGTTCTTCCGTGAAATGCGGCGCGAACGGCGCAAGCACCTTCACAAGGTCTTCGACGCACTCCTTAAAGACGGCGTTTTTGTCGGACACTTTGTTCTCGTAATCGGTAAGCGCGTTCGTGAATTCCATAATACGCGCAATCGCCGTATTGAACGCAAAGTTTTCGGTGTCGGCGGTGACGCATTTTATCGTGTTGTTTCTGACGTATTCGATATTCTTTTCGGCAGCGGTCAAAGGATTATTGTTGTACGAGAACGTGCGGCTGTGGCACACGAGCCTTTCAACCCTGTCCATGAAACGCTGGATGCTTTCAAGCCCTTTATCGTTCCACGGTCCGCCTTCGACATAGGAAAAACCGAACATAAGGTAAAGTCGGAAAGCGTCGCTGCCGTACTTTTCGATGAGAGTGTCGGGCGAAATTACGTTGCCGCGGGACTTGCTCATTTTTTGTCCGTCGGGCCCTAAAATCGTGCCCTGATGCACAAGCGACTTGAACGGTTCGTCAAAGTCGAGATATCCCATGTCGCGCAACGCTTTTGTGAAAAATCTTGCGTACAAAAGATGCATGCACGCGTGTTCCGCGCCGCCGATGTATTTATCGACGGGAAGCATTTTGTCAACCTTTTCGCGGCTGAACGCTTCCTTGTCGTTTTTCGGATCGACGTATCTCAGATAATACCAGCTGCTGCATACGAAGGTGTCGAGCGTGTCGGGATCGCGCTTTGCGTCCGCGCCGCAAACGGGGCATTTCACGTTCATAAATTCATCGCACTTTTTCAGCGGGCTTTCGCCGTCGGGCGTGAAGTTGACGTTGTAAGGAAGTTCCACGGGCAAATCCTTTTCGGGGACGGGCACCGCGCCGCAGTGCGGACAATGGATAACGGGAATGGGCGCGCCCCAATAACGCTGACGCGAGATAAGCCAGTCGCGCAGACGATAGTTGGTTTTGAGTTCCCCTTTCCCTTCTTTTTCAAGTTTTTCGATGACGGCGATGCGTCCTTCTTCGGTGGTCATACCGTCAAATTCGCCGCTGTTGCACATTATGCCGTAGTCGGTATAAGGCAGATCGTCGGGCGAGCCGTCCTTGCTTTTTATTACTCTTTCGATGGGCAAGCCGTGCTTTTTCGCGAAAACGTAGTCGCGGTCGTCGTGCGCCGCAACGCCCATAACCGCGCCCGTGCCGTAACTTGCAAGGACGTAATCGGCAACGAGAATGGGGACTTCCCTGCCGTTTATCGGGTTGATGGCGTAACTTCCCGTGAACACGCCCGTCTTTTCGCGCGAGGACGAAAGACGTTCAATCTCGTTAATTTTGCTGCATTGCAATTTATAGTCTTCGACAATCTGTTTGTTTTCTTCGGTGACGACCTTATCGACAAGCGGGCTTTCGGGCGCGAGAACGACGTACGTGATACCGAAAATCGTGTCGGCGCGCGTCGTGAACACGCGGAAACTGACGTCCTTGTCTTTCACTTGGAACTCGATTTCGCCACCCGTGGATTTACCGATCCAGTGTTTTTGCATAAGTTTGGTTTTTTCGGGCCAATCGAGTTTGTCGATGTCGTTCAAAAGTTCTTCGGCGTATTTCGTGATGCGGAAGAACCATTGCGTCAGGTTTTTACGGACAACCGTCGTGCCGCATCTTTCGCAGCAGCCGTCGACGACCTGCTCGTTCGCAAGAACGGTCTGGCAGGACGGGCACCAGTTGACCGGCGCTTCCTTTCTGTACGCCAAATCGTGTTTATACATTTGCAAAAACAGCCATTGCGTCCATTTATAATACTTCGGATCGCACGTGACGACCTCGTAATCCCAATCGTATGTCGCGCCGATGTTTTTAAGCTGTTTTTCCATCGTCGCGATGTTTTTCATGGTGCTGTCTTTGGGATGAATACCCGTTTTTATCGCGTAGTTTTCGGCAGGCAGACCGAACGCGTCGAATCCCATCGGCTGGAACACTTCGTAGCCCTGCATACGCTTAAAGCGCGCGAAACTGTCCGACGGTCCGTAGTTGAACCAGTGTCCGACGTGCAACTTTGCGCCCGACGGATACGAAAACATTTCAAGGACGTAATACTTCTTGTCGATTCTCGACGGATCGAACTTATAGGTTTTTTCCTCTTCCCATTTTTTATTCCATTTTGCTTCGACTTCGAGCATGTTCATATAGGAAATACCTCGTTTGAAAAAATATATAAAAGATTATAACAAAGTAAATATAATAAGTAAACAAAAATCGAACGGATTTTTCATTTTCAAAACCAAACGCCCCCGAAATCTCGGGAGCGTCTTGATTTTCATTGTTTCGGATTTTGAAAAAATTATACGTTGAAGCGGAACAAAACCACGTCGTCGGGTTGCATTACGTAGTCCTTTCCTTCGCTTCTCACCTTGCCTTTTTCTTTGGCGGCGTTGAAACTGCCAAGTTCCAGAAGCGTAGGATAATCTACTATTTCCGCACGGATAAACCCCTTTTCAAAGTCGGAATGGATTTTTCCTGCCGCTTGCGGCGCTTTCGTTCCGCGCTCGATCGTCCAAGCCCTGACTTCCTTTTCGCCGGCGGTCAGATAACTGATAAGACCAAGGAGTTTATAGCACGCCGTGATAAGTTTCGGAAGCGCGCCTTCTTCGATTCCCAAATCGTCAAGGAAGGCTTTTCTTTCGTCGTCGGAAAGGCTTGCAAGTTCTTCCTCGATCTTTGCGGAAATCACGACGACTTCGCTGCCTTCCGCCTTTGCGTATTCTTCGACGGCTTTCGTATATTCGTTTCCGCCGGTCTGGTCTTCGGACACGTTCGCGCAGTAAATGACGGGTTTGTCGGTGAGCAGGAAAAAGGATTTCACAAGTTCCTTTTCGTCGTCGGACAGTTCCATCGTCCTTACGGGTTTGCCTCTTTCAAGCCATTTATAAATGCGGGTTAAAAGATTTGCCTCTTCGATAAACTTTTTGTCGCCGCCCTTTGCCATGGATTGCGCTTTTGCGATGCGGCGTTCCACCGTTTCCATATCGGCGAAAATAAGTTCCAGATTTATGGTTTCGATATCGTCGACGGGATCGACCTTGCCGGAAACGTGCGTTACGTTTTCGTCGTCGAAGCACCGTACGACGTGCACGATCGCGTCCACTTCCCTGATGTGCGACAGGAATTTATTGCCAAGACCTTCGCCTTTCGACGCGCCCTTGACAAGCCCCGCGATATCCACGAATTCCACGGTTGCGGGGGTGATTTTCTTGCTGTTGTAAAGCGCCGCGAGTTTTTCAAGCCTTTCGTCCGGCACCGCGACGACGCCCACGTTCGGCTCTATCGTGCAGAAAGGATAATTCGCGCTCATCGCGCCTGCGTTTGTAATTGCGTTGAACAACGTGCTTTTCCCGACGTTGGGGAGCCCGACTACGCCTAATTTCATATCACACCTCTTGTTTTTGTCGAAAATATAATACAACATTTTTATTTTGTAGTAAAGAGAAAGGCGGCACTTTGGTTTACAAAATATAATTGCTATGATAAAATAACTTAAACTATTTAAGCATAAAAGCAAATAAAAAGGCAACTTATGGATTACAAACACGAGATTTCGCAACTTATCAACATCGACGGCGTCGACCGGCAGGACGTCGAATCCCTTATTGCGGTGCCCAAAGAAAGCGGCAACGGCGATTATTCTTTGCCGTGCTTCCGTTTCGCAAGGGTGTTAAGAAAAGCGCCCGACAAAATCGCCGAAGACCTTGCAGGCGATATCGTCGCAAAACTCAAACGCATAAACCGCATTCACGAAAGGATTTCCGCCGTGCGAGAGTCGGTAAAAAGCAAATCTTCTTTGTCCTTCCTTTTGCCCGAAAACGAAAAGGACGATTTCCGCGCGGAGTTTTCCTCACTCGGAAAGCCTTTTGAAAAACTTTTTGACGACGTCAGTCAGTCCGAGCCGAAAAAACGCGCCGACGCTTTCTTTTATCTTGCGTCGCTTGCGAAATTTGTCGATAAGGTCGAGGCGAAAAACGGATATCTCAACTTTTACCTTAACAAAAGCGCGTACAACAAAATAATTCTGGACAAAGTCGCCGTGGAAGGCGACAGGTACGGCGCGTCCGACGTCGGCGCGGGCAAAACCGTCTGCATCGACTATTCTTCCATAAACATCGCAAAGCCTTTCCACATCGGCCATCTTATGACGACGGTCATCGGCGCGGCGCTTTATCGCACGTTCAACTTCTTGGGCTACCGCGCGGTCGGTATAAATCACCTTGGCGACTGGGGCACGCAGTTCGGCAAACTTATCGTCGCATACAAACTCTGGGGCGACAAAGATGACATCGAAAAACGCGGTATCCGCGCCCTGCTCGATATTTACGTCCGCTTCCACAAGGAAGCCGAAAAGGACGACTCTCTGAACGACGAGGCAAGGCATTACTTCAAACTTATCGAGGACGGCGACAAAGACGCGCTTGCCCTGTTTAATTGGTTCAAAGACATCACGATGAAGGAAGTCAACAGGACGTACAAACGTCTGAAAGTCACCTTCGACAGTTACGCCGGCGAAAGCTTTTACAACGACAAAATGCAGCCCGTCATCGACGAACTTAACGCAAAAGGATTGCTCAAAGACAGCGAGGGCGCAAAGGTTGTGGATTTGTCCGCATACAATATGCCGCCGTGTTTGATCTTAAAGGCGGACGGCGCGACGCTTTACGCCACGCGCGACCTTGCCGCGGCGTTTTATCGCAAGAAAACTTACGACTTTTATAAATGCCTGTACGTTGTTGCTTATCAGCAGAATCTGCACTTTAAGCAGTGGTTTAAGGTCGTTGAACTTATGGGTTACGACTGGTACAAGGATTTGGAGCACGTCGCTTTCGGCATGGTTTCGATGGAAGACGGCGCAATGAGCACCCGCGAAGGAAAGGTCGTGTTCTTGGAAGACGTCCTCAACAAAACCGTGGAAAAAGCCCGCGCAATTCTGGACGAAAAATCGAAAGGTCTTGACGACAAAGCGACGGTTGCCGAAGATATCGGCGTTGGCGCGGTGGTGTTCTCCGCCCTTTACAACAACCGCATAAAAGACGTCGTTTTCAGTTACGACCGCGTGCTGTCGTTCGAGGGCGAAACGGGACCGTACGTACAATATACTCACGCGCGCTGCACAAGCGTTTTAAGCCGTGCGGAAATCACAAAGGACGTCGATTACTCCGCCCTTGACAACGCGGAAGCGAACGCCGTCGTGAAAGCGATCGCGGCATTCCCCGACGCAGTCAAAGACGCCGCCGAAAAGTACGAGCCGTGCTATATCTCGCGCGCGGTGATGGCGGTATGTCAGGCATACAACAAGTTCTACTTCGAGCACCGCATTATCGACGCGGCAGAACCGCAAAGAAACGCTATGCTCCTGCTCACCAAAGCAACGAAACAAGTCATCAAAACGGGCTTGACGCTTCTGGGCATCGCCGCCCCCGACAAGATGTAACGCGGGCGTTAAATGAAATAAATTCGCCGTCGGCGAATTTGTGAAATCCGTTTTCCAAACGTGTGAAATCGCCCCGACGATGAACTTTGCCCATCGGGCAAGTTGCTGTTACCTTATTAAAATAACCCCTCCGCAAGTCGCAGAGGGGTTGTTTTATGGGTTTATTTTGTCGTTACTAAATCGAGACCGTCCCGTCCTTGCAAATAACCTGCGTCGCCGGTACGCCGTCTTTCCAATAATAGCCTTTAGATATGGCTTTCCATTGCTCTATCGTTCCGTTAAATTTAATGCTCGTAAGCCCGGTGCAATAAAAGAAGGCATAAGAGTCGATGCTCGTCACACTGTTGGGTATTGTTATGCTCGTAAGTCCTTTGCAACCATAGAAGGCAGTAGAACCGATGCTCGTCACGCTGCCCCCGATTGTTATGCTCGTAAGCCCGGTGCAATTTTGGAAGGCATGCTCGCCGATGCTCGTCACGCTGTCGGGGATTGTAACTCTCGTAAGCCCAGTGCAATTACGGAAGGCAGAAGAGCCTATGCTTGTCACGCTGCCCCCGATTGTCACGCTCGTAAGTCCGGTGCAACCAAGGAAGGCACTAGAGCCGATGCTTGTTACGCTGTCGGGAATGGTTATGCTCGTAAGCCCGGTGCAACCCTCGAAGGCATAATCAGCAATGCCTAATGTTCCTTCTTCTAATACAATCGAGGTGTTGCTTGGCATAGTTCCTTTATACGTATAAGCGACTTTTCCTGCATACACAAGACCGTCGGGCTGATCGTCGTACCATAAGGTATTATCGAAGGCACCCCCGCCGATGCTCGTCACACTGTCGGGGATTGTTATGTTCGTAAGCCCGGTGCAATCACGGAAGGCATACGACGGAATGATTTTTACATTATCTCCTATATTTACCGTTACAATATTAGAACAGTTGTTGAAAATAGAAGAAACGCCTGAATGCGTAATTGTGCATGCGGTTGCGTTCCAATTGACTGTCGTAAGCCCGGTGCAACCAAAGAAGGCACCCCCGCCGATGCTCGTCACGCTGTCAGGGATTGTTATGCTCGTAAGCCCGGTGCAATCAGAGAAGGCAGAACCGCCGATGCTCGTCACGCTGTCAGGGATAGTTATGCTCGTAAGTCCGGTGCAATCACGGAAGGCACCACCGCCGATGCCTAATGTTCCTTCTTTTAATACAATCGAGGTGTTGCTTGACATAGTTCCTTTATACTTATAAGCGACTTGTCCTGCATACACAAGACCGGCGGACTGATTGTTGTACCATGCAGTATTATAGAAAGCAGAAGAGCCGATGCTCGTCACACTGTCGGGGATTGTCACACTCGTAAGCCCGGTGCAACTCCAGAAGGCAGACTGACCTATGCTCGTCACGCTGTTACCGATTGTAACGCTCGTAAGTCCGGTGCAATCAGAGAAGGCAGACTGACCTATGCTCGTCACGCTGTTACCGATTGTAACGCTCGTAAGCCCGGTGCAATTAGAGAAGGCAGAATCGCCGATGCTCGTCACACTGTCAGGGATTGTCACGTTCGTAAGTCCGGTGCAATTATAGAAGGCATAGTGCGGAATTATTTTTACATTATCTCCTATATTTACTGTTGCAAGATTAGAACAACCTTTGAATATAGGAGAATTATACGAACCAGCACTTGTGCATGCGGTTGCGTTCCAATTGACTGTCGTAAGCCCGGTGCAATCAGAGAAGGCATATTTGCTAATGCTTGTCACGCTGCCCCCGATTGTCACGCTCGTAAGACCGGTGCAACCACGGAAGGCAGAATAACTGATGCTCGTCACACTGTCAGGGATTGTAATGGATGTGGCAAGTTCATTGTTTATATACAACTTCTTGTTGTTTGCACCATATTCCATCAAATTGCTTAATCCCGCGATATTACACCATGCCCCTATATCCGTGATATATATGTCTTGAAGGTTGTTGCAACCATCGAAGGCATAAGAGCCGATGCTCGTCACGCTGTCAGGAATAGTTACACTGGTCAGCGAACCGCAATTCTCAAAGGCGTTGCTTTTTATTCCCGTCACAGGTTTTGTATCAAAATTGAATTCCAACAACGGAATAGCTTTCGCCATCCTCGTTCAATTCAAAAGCAAGTCCAGTCTCAAAATATCCGCAGGCGTTGCATACTCCGGATTCATTAAAATTATGCCCTGCGGGTATTTCAACATAGGTTGTATAATCACAACGCGAACATGTGTCGTATGCCTCCCACCCGATTTCCGTACATGTAGGTGCTTTTGCCTCATGATGTACTATAGCATGCCCAAGAGATTCACCATATTTATTACCACATCGTTCACAAATCGCTTGTTCGGTGCAGGTTGCCGTGCCGCCATGGCAACTTTCCGTTTCGGTATGTTCGCTGTTGAAAGAGCAAACCCTTGTATGCGTATCTGCGCCTTCATTTTTTATCCATTCTCCGAAGTTGTGCGCATTTGGATTTATTGCAATCGTCAATTCGTCAAGCGTTGTTTCCGTTTTGTGTTCGTCGTCCTTAAAAACTTTGTTGCAAACCGAACATTTGTAATGCGCTTCCACGCCATTTTCCGAGCAAGTAGGTTCTGTTTTTGGAATTAAATCGCCGTATTTATGACCGAGCGCATCGCCATATTTTTCCCCGCAAACAGAGCACGTTGCTTGTTCGGTGCAGGTTGCCGTACCACCTGTGTGGCCGAGTGCAGATATATTTTCCGTCTTAATCATCGTATGGCACACCGTACATTCAGTATGCTTTGAACCGTCTTCCGTACAAGTTGCCTCTTTGTCGATTATCCAATCACTCTCACTATGCTCTATTGTTGGGATTTCCGTCTCGTCTGATTTTACTTCACAACGCGTGCAGTGATGAGATTTGCTCCCTTTTTCCGTGCAAGTCGCTTCTTTGTCTATCGTCCACTCATTTGAAAAATCATGTCCAAGTGCCGGGATTTCGGTTTGTGCTTGCAATATTTTTCCGCATTTTGAACAATGTTTGCCTTCGGTGAGTCCTTTTTCCGTGCAAGTAGGCTCAACGGCGGCGTCGGTTACTGCAACGTGTTCACAAACGTCTTCTTCCCACTTCACGTAAACGTCGATATTTTTCGTAATGCCCGTTGCTTTCAAAGATTCAAGAGTGGTGCTTATCGTCAACTGCGCGTCAAGGAAGTATCCCGCGATATGATAGCCGTCTTTCGTGATAGTCGGGATTTCTTTGGTTATATCCCATACAATATCGCCTTGCCCGTTGTTCGGGTGTATGGTGACCTTGTAGTCGGCTACAATATCGGTGCCGGTTTTATCCGTGTCGACCTTGTCACAGGCAACAAAAGCGCACGATAAAAGGATTGCCATCGTCAAGATGGCAAGAATACTAATGATTTGTTTTTTGTTGGGTTTCATAACAAACCTCGCAACGTTTATTGCAGGGTATCAAAAATAGGCAAAAAATATAACAAGTTTTCCCCGCGATGATAAACCTAATAATAGGTTTATTCTCGCTAATAATATCATCTTTCCTGCGATATGTCAATATTTTGCGGTTTTGACCGATTTCGTTTTATAAAACAAAACCCTGCGGTGCAGGGTTTTGTTTTTGTTTTAGGGATAAATGATAAGGAAAATTATGTTTTATTAAATGACTTCGGAGTAGCCGTTGTTGTAGGTGAGTTTATAGCCGCCTTCAACCGCTTCAACGGTGATAAAGCCTTTTTCTTTGCCCTTTTCGTACTTAATCTTGAATTTTCCGTCCACGTCGCCTTTGATGATTTTGTATTCGGTTTCTTCGGGGACGTTTTCAATTTCCATTTTGAAAGATACTTCGGTTTTGCCGTTTTCGTCTTCGACTTCAAGCTTGAATTCGCGTACCTTCTCGCCGTTTTCGTAGATTTCGTATTCGTATTCGACTTCCTGAGCGCCGTTTTCAACTTCTACGGATTGTTTAATCTTGACGTAGTTCAAGGGATTCGCCTTGCTTTTGGTGGTGAATTCGATGGAAGTTTCTTTTTCGTTGCCTTCGGTTTCGATTTCTTTTTTGCCGCTTACTTCAAACTCTTTGTCGTCAAAGACCATCACGCCAGACAAAGTCGTGGACACTTCGGTTTCTTCCTCGCCGTCGTCGATTTCGGTTTCGGTGACGGTGTTTACTTCCTTATAATACATTTTTGCGGTGATGCCGGTGTTGCCGACGGTGACCGTCATGACGAAAGGATAATCTTTATAAAGCCCTTCGACGTCTTCGTTCTTTTCAACGGTTTGCGTGATGCCGCCACCCGAGATAATGTCGTCGAACATGTTAAGACAGTCTTTGATGCCGCTTACGTCCGCGTCGGTTATGACGCCGGGACGGGTTGTCTCCGCCGCGCCGGTTGCGCCGCTTTCGGTCTGACCAAGATATTCCGCACCGGTCAGCGCGGAAAGCGCGTATACGTCGTTTGCGTTGACTTTGACTTTCTCCGCGTTACCGCCGCCGCCTTTGACGTCGCACGCCGTGAGTGCAGCCGTCATCGTTCCGATAAGAGCGAGCGCACATACTATTGATATTATTTTCTTTTTCATAAGGGGTTACCTCCTGTTTATTCTACTTAATATACGGACAAGCCCTTAAAAAATTCTAACGTTTTTGAAAAATTCTTAATCTTCTTGTTCAAAAAGTTCTTCCTTGACGATTTCCAGAAGGTCGGACAGGATCTCTCCGTAGGAGTCGTCGCCGTCGGGATTGTTGATGTCGTCGATACATTCTTGAAGGTCTTTCTTTTTTTCGACAAGGTCATCACAAAACTCGGCGATTTCGTCGTTGGCGACCTCATGGTAATTCACCTTATAGTCGGCGCAATAAACCTTGATTGCTTCAAGCGCGGCTTTTTCCGCGTCGTTTTGGTCAAGATTTTTCACCTTGCGCTCGTCTTTTTCCCACGGTTTCAATATATTAAGAAGTTCGTCGATGCGCCCGATTTTTTTGTCGATTGCAAGAAGTAATTTCGCCTTGAACTCTTCAACCATCTGCTTTTCGTACTCGCCGACGTTGTTGTTGTCGTAATAATCCTCGATGGCGTCGATTTCATTATCGCTTAAAATCATTGCGGAAACGTCCTTGTTTTTGTTTTGGAACAAGTTGTTGACGACTTCTAAGGCGTGACGCTGTTTTTCGTCGATGCGCTTGCCCGTTTTTTTGTCGGCGACGGAAATTCTGACTTTGCCTTTATCCTTCACAAGCCCCGCCTCGTCCATTTTTTCAATGAGATAAGTTGCCGCTTCGTCGATATTTTTGCCGACAAGGTTTTCCTGATAAAGTAAAACCACTCCGTCTTTGTTCATGCCTTTTTGCGCGGTAACGACGTCCCCGCCGGACACGTCGAGCCTTACGGACGGGTTGACGTCGATAAACACGACGTAGTCCGACGCGTACGAAACGCCGGGGGTTTTCCCGGATTTTCCGGGCTTGGACGTTTTTGCGATAATCGGCGCAAGCACCGCAATCATCGCGATAAGCGCGACAGACAAGACTGCCGTCGCCCACTTGAATCCGTTTGACGATTTTGCGGCGGGCGCGTTCTTCTTTTCAAACTGCGAAAAATCGACGTCTTTCCTGATTCTCTCTCTGACGTCGGGGGACTTTTCGTATAATTCGTTTATAATCTTGTTTTTATTTTTCATTATAAACCTCGCCGTAAAACGTTTTGACTTTTTTGATTAACTTGTTATATTTCCAGTTTATCGTGGATATGGGTTCGCCAAGCATTTTTGCGACCTCGACGCGGCGGTATCCGTAAATCGTCGTGAGTTCCAGTATGCGGAATTCGTCGTCGCTTAAATTCTGCCTTGCGTGTTCGAGAAGCGGAAGATCCGAAACGGTCACGTCGCTTGTCGCGATTTCGACGTCGTCGATATTTGCGCCCGCAGCCCTTGTCATTCGCCGCGCCTCGTCCAGCGCCTTGTTCTTTGCGATTTGCAAAAGGTACGAAAGCGGGTTTTGCTCATCATCGATTTTCGCAATCGAGTTCAGAAAAGCGACGTACGTTTCCTGCATTGCGTCCTCGACAAGATAGTTGTCCTTCAACACGCCGCGTATCACGTAATACACCGACGCCTTTGTCAAATCGTAAATCTCGTCAAAATACTCGGTTTTGCCCTTTTTAAGTTGTCTGATAGCGCGCGCTACCTTTTCTTTCAACATGACTCTACTTTATATACGGATTATCTCTTGAAAATTTCCAACTTTTTTCAAAATAATCTTAAAAATACAAACGGGGACTCCGAAAAGCCCCCTGTTTTTCGTTTTTTTGCCGTTTATCCGAAGATATACGTCCTTGCTTCCCACGGACGGGTAACAAAGCCGTTGTTTACCACTTTGTTGTCCTTGTAGTTTCCGATAAGTAACTTGCCCTTTTCAAGGTCGAAGCCTTCGGGCGCCTTGAATCTGACCGCTTTGTCCGAGAAATTCAGCACGACAAGCATACGTTTCCCTTCGTAATTCCTTTCGTAAACCCACAGGTTTTTGCTGTTTTTATAATGCAGTTTATAGTCGCCGTAGATTATAATCGGGTTTTCTTTTCTTATCCTGATAAGTTCGCGATAGTAGTTAAGAACGCTGTTTTCGTCGTCAATCTGGCTTTCGACGTTGATATCCTTATAGTTTTTGTTGATATGGAACCAGGCGCGGTCTGCCGTCGTGAACCCGGCGCACTTGCCGTCCGTCCATTGTACGGGGGTGCGGGCATTGTCGCGGCTGCCGTATGCAAGCATTTTCATCGCGAGCTTTTCGGGAAGACCGATTTTTTTCATTATGTCGTGCGTGCAGAACGCCGCAACGTCCACGTAATCGCGAATGTTTTTAAGGTATATGCTGGTCATGCCGATTTCCTGTCCCTGATACACAAACGGCGTGCCCGACAGGAAGAAATACGAGTTTGCAAGCACTTTCGCCGACAAGTCGTGATATCTCTTTTCGTCGCCGAAACGGGAAACCGAACGGGGTTGGTCGTGGTTTTCCATATAGTTTGCGTTCCACGCGACGCCGTACATTTTGTCCTGCCACGTCGACATGACTTTTTTAAGTTTTTTGAGTTTGAATCCCGTGTGCACGCAGGCGTTGCCGATGCAGTCCGCTTCCATATGCTGGAAATGGAACATCATATTAAGGTCTTGTTTGTCGCCTTCTTTTATGAATTCGAGAGCGATATCGGGCGTCATTCCGGGCGCCTCTCCGACGGTCATGCAGTCGTATTTGCCCCAGCCTTCGTTTTTGAACTGTTGAAGATATTCGTGAAGGTGCGGTCCCCTGTTATAGTGCGTAACGCCGCGCATGACGGGTGAAAGCGGATTGCCGTTCGGCAGCCCTTTTTCCTTGCTGATATAAGTGATGACGTCTTCGCGGAAACCGTCCACGCCCATATCGAGCCAGTATTTGTAAATGTCGATGACTTCCTGTCTTACTTTCGGATTATCGTGATTCAGGTCGGGCTGTCCGACGGCGAACAGGTGCAGATAATATTCTTTCCTTTCGTCATCCCACGTCCAGGCAGGGCCGGGGAACGATGACGTCCAGTTGTTGGGATAACCTTTCCCGTCCTTTCCCGTGCCTTTGCGCCAGAAATAATAATCCTTATACGGGTTGTCGTCGCCGCCCATGCGGGATTTCTGGAACCATTCGTGTTCGGTCGACGTGTGGTTGACGACAAGGTCCATTATGACTTTTATGCCCCTTTCCTTGCATCCTTTCAACACCGCCTTGAAGTCGTCAAGGGTGCCGTATTCGGGCGCAATGTTGCGATAATCGGCAATGTCGTATCCGAAGTCGCATTGCGGACTTTTGTAAACGGGCGAAAACCAGATGGCGTCAATACCCAGCCATTTCAGATAATCAAGCTTTTCCAGCACGCCTTTCAGGTCGCCGATACCGTCGCCGTTGCCGTCCTTGAAACTTCTGGGCCAGATCTGGTAAACGGTCATTTCCTTGTACCAACACTTTTTGATTTCCATAATTTTACCTCTTTTTAAGGATAATTTATTATGCCAACAGATAATAATATGAACGTTGCCAAAACGCCGATATTTCAACGCTTTTATGAAAAATGCTCGCTTGTAGTACGAAGAGTACAACCGCGTTCGCCTTTTCCAAAAATCATCTGAAATCTCGGCGTTTTCGGTTGTGAACAAGTTTTCCGTCGTGTTTTTAGAATAAGACAAGGCACGCGAGCGGCTTAATACTTTACTGTATAAGCCGTGAGCGTAACGCAGTATTAGTCAAAAACACGGCGTAAAACCTAAGTTCGTATTGTTATCTGTTGGCATAACTATATATTATCAAATAAAGCGGCGGCTTTCAACAGATTGCACAAAAAAAACCGCGTCCCCCGACAAAAAAGTTGTGTTTTTTTTATAATATGATATAATCGTAATGGTTTTCTTAACGCTCCTTGGCGAGGCAGCCCGTCGGAGAAGGTAGAAAAGTGCAAAAGCGTAAAAACTTGTTTTTATATTTCTTGCTTGCTTTGGTCACCGTCGTCTGGGGCTTGGGCTTTGTATTCACGAAACAGGTGTTGCCGTATGTTTCGCCGTCGCTTCTGAACGTGTTGCGTTTTTCCGTCGCCGCGCTCATAACTTTCATTATATTTTTCAAACAGGTAGTTAAACTTAATATAAAGCAGTGTTTAAGTGGCGTTTTGGCAGGAACGCTTATTGTTTTCAGCTTTGGCTGTCAGACTTATTCAATGGTTTACACGTCAGCGACAAACACGTCTTTGATGACGGGGCTTTACGTCGTGATGGTGCCGTTTTTTATTTGGGCGGCGCACAAAAAACGTCCGCCGATCCGCGCATTCGTCGCGGGATTTCTGGGCTTCGCAAGCATTGCGTGTCTGGCTTTCGGCGGCTTGTCGAAACTGAACTTCGGCGACCTTCTCGCGTTTTTCTGCGCTTTGGGGTTTGCCGTCCATTATCTTGTCCTTGACAAAGCGACGAAGTCCACGCCCGCAGGCGCGCTGACCTTTGTACAAATGCTGACCGCCGCCGTTTTGTTTTTCGTCGTCGGATTTATCGTCGACGGCAAAGCAATGCTGAATTGCTCTTTCCCTAAATCCATTATCCTTCCGCTTTTCACCCTGTGCGTGTTGAATACAGCGTTTGCTTATATCGTTCAGACGCGCGCGCAAAAGACAATCGACGCGTCAAAAGTTTCGCTTGTTTTGTCGTTTGAAAGCACGCTGGGCGCGGTGTTTGCGGTGATTCTGGGCGGCGACAAGTTCACCTGGTATCTCGCCCTTTCGATAATCGGAATGACGGCGGCTATCCTTATTGCCGAGTGGCCGACGAAAAAACAAAAGTCGTCTCTTCCCGACGTCGAAACGAATAATTACGACTTTTCTTCCATACAATCTTTAAGCGACGACGAAATTATTTTGCCGTAACCGTTGACTTTTAAGTATTACGGTGCTATTATTCCTTTCGTAAAAAATGTTTGGAGGTTTTTTATGCAAGACTTCGCAAAAAATTATATCAAATCATACGAAGGACTCGGTAGATGGGTCAAGTTCCTTCTCAATTTCCTTTGGGCAATCCCCACGAATCTTTATCGCCTTTCAAAAAGCATCGTGAAAAAAGATACGATCGGCGCGGTTCTTTCCGTCGTTCTTCTTATCTTCTGCGGCTGGTGGGTTATCGCGGTCATCGACTTCGTAACAATCGCCCTTAAAGACAAGATTTACTGGTTCGACTTCAAGGAAATGAAACTGTACGCCCTTGAAGACAGCACGGATTCGTCCGACGACAATTCTTCGTCCGACGACAACAACTCGAACGCCGACAAAATCGACTGAAAAAATCAAATCAAAAAGAAAAGACTTGCAGCAGACGGTTGCAAGTCTTTTTTTATTACGTTTTTTTGTTTATTGTCCGCGGGCTTCCTGCGATTGTCTTTGCTGCGATTTCGTTTGTTCGATACTGATATTCGATACGTTTACGTACGTTCTTTCGAAAGTCATAACGTTGTTGCCCGCTTCGTCCTTATATGTCAGCGTTACCTTTTTCGTGATATCGTGAACGAAAGTTACGTCCTGCGGCGCGCCGAAAGTCACCGCTCCGGTTTCTTCATACTCGGGAAGTCTGAACCCCGAAATCTTCACGTATTGCACGTAAATATCGCCCGACGAATCTTCGCCGTATGTCATCGTGAACGTGACGTCGTACTTTTCTTCTTCCTTTCCGTCACGCTTCATTATGACCTGCCCGGTTTTGCCGTCGCTTTCGTTCAACGCAACGATGAAGTACTCGAACTCGCCCGAAACGTTGTGTTTTTTGCCGTCTTTCGAAATATAATACATTTCGTTCACGCCGTACGTGCCGAAAGTTCTCTCCTCGTCAACCTCGTGCGAACGCGCTTCCCGCGTCCTTTGTTGCTGTTCTTTTGCGGACTTGATTTTCGCTTCGGTTGTCTTTTTTGCAATCTTGTGCAGCGCAAAGTAGTTTTTGTTGAATTTCACCCGGTTATCGTCGCCCATTTGTGAAAGCGTAAGGCTGAACGTGAACGTTTCGTGCATCGGATAAAAACGGAACTCCCTTTGGGACGGATCGGAATAGCGCACCGCGCCCGTTTCGTCCTCGTATTCCGGCAGACGGAAATCGTTGACGGTAATGCTCCATATCGTTTTGCCGTCCGAGTTGAACTTCGGCGTATAAGTGATATCGTATGAAAATTCTGCGTCGCCGTCGCGCTTCATTATGACCTTGCCCGTTCTCCCTTCGTCGCCGTTCAAGACCAGCAGAAAATATTCGTATTGCCCGGACACGTTGTACTTCTTTCCTTCATACGACTTATAATACATCGTCGTTACGCCGTAAATGCCTTTGAGTTCGTCTTCCGAGCCGTCGTTCGTGATGTTGCAGCCCGAAAGCGCGAACACCGCCACGACAATTATCGACAATATAAGGATAATCGCAATCGTTCTTTTTACGTTCATAATTCTCCTTTATTAAAAAATCGCGGTTAAGCGGTTTTTGGTCAATCTGAGGTACTGCCGCGTTTTTCGCGGGAATTAGTTTGTTTACTCTTTGCGCGTTCGATTTTCTTGTCGGTCGTCCTCATAGAAATTTTGTTAAATTCCAAAAGGTTTTTGCTGAACTTCCATTTGCCGTCTTCGATTTTCGACGGAGTAATTCTATACGTCAGATCTTCGCGCTTCGGATACAGCATGAAACTTGCTTCCGCGGGCTCTGCAAAAGACAGCGTGCCCGTCGAGTCACCATACGTCGGCAGTCGGAAATCCTTGATGATTACCTTCTTCACGACCTTGCTTTTTTCCGCGTCGAATTCCAGCGTGAAGTGAACGTCGTACGAGGTTTCTTCGCCGCCGACGGGTTTTAAGATTACCTTGCCCGTCTTTTCGCTTTCGCCACCCTTATACAATACAAGAAGATAGTAGTCGAATTTGTCGGCGTAATTATACGTTTTTCCGTCGTACGAATTGTAAAACATACGGTCGACTCCGTACACCCCGTAAACTTCTTTCTCTGCGCCGGTATTGAATATGCAGCCCGTAAAAGTCAGCGCGGTTGTTACAATAAGTATCGCGACAAGCGCGACAGAAATCACCTTTTTCATGCTTTTATTGTATATGTTTTGACCGTTTTTGGCAACTATTCTCCCCTTTTTGCACGTTTTTCGCTCCTTTGCACGGTCTTTCACGAATTTTTTATTCCTTTTTTCTTATTTTTGTTTGACAAACATTCAATTATAAGATAAACTAATTAAGCATTTGATTTTTATGCAAACGGCGCGGGGTAGAGCAGTCGGTAGCTCATCGGGCTCATAACCCGAAGGTCGTGTGGTTCAAGTCCCACCCCCGCAACCAACTTGGCGGCGTAGCTTAGATGGTTATAGCGGCCGGTTCATACCCGGCAGGTCGTTGGTTCGAATCCGACCGCCGCTACCAAATGTAAACACCGTAAATTGCAACACCGCAAGGTGTCGGGTTTATTGAAAACACGTTGAAAGTTCACTTTCAAAAGCGTTTTTAATAAAAACGAGAAAATGCGAAGCATTTGCAATTTACGATATATACATCCCCACAGGCGGAAAGACGCATCGCGGCTTACCGACGACGGGAGAAATTAAAAAACACACGTTCCTTGAAAACTGAGCTATCCTTTAACGTTACGAAAGGTTTGTTTCTTTACGCCGTCTTCGCGTAAACGCAAAACGCCGAAACAAAACATTTGTTTTATTGTTTCCCCCTTGGTAATCGCCTTCGGCGCTTTCCAAGAAGCCGGTCAAAGCCTGCGCTTTGCCCGCCCTATGTTTTCTTTACGCCGTCTTCGCGTAAACACAAAACGCCGAAACAAAACATTTGTGAAACAAATCGCCTAATTTCGTGGCCCCTTGGTCAAGTGGTTAAGACATCGCCCTTTCACGGCGGTAACATGGGTTCGAACCCCGTAGGGGTCACCACAAGTTGGGGGTATAGCTCAGCTGGGAGAGCACGTGCCTTACAAGCACGGGGTCACAGGTTCGAGCCCTGTTGTCCCCACCACATTAAAAAACGCGCAACATTATGTGTTGTGCTTTTTTATGTGTCGGAAAACAACATCGGGCTCGAATAAGGCGGGTTATCCGCCTTTGCGCAAATCATTGCGCCCCTGTGCCCCGGTCACACTGCACGCTCGCTTCGAAATGCAAGCATTTCCGCTTCGCTGTTGACGAGCCCTGTTGTCCCCACCAACAAAAAAGCGCATCAAGATGATGTGCTGTTTTTGTTGTATGGGACAATTTATGGGCGAGAACCCAACCGAACGGTTGGCGTTCGGCGGTTGCTTGCAAACGCTTGCGTTATGCACCGTGTCTAACTTTGCAGACACTTTGCGTCGCTTTGCTGTTTATCCTCGATTTGCACTATGCCGAGCACGCCCTGTTGTCCCACGTCATAAACTGCGCTTTTGACCAAACAAACGCATTTTATTTGTTTGTTTGTCTTATGCTTGTTTATTCCTTTTCCCCGCGAGTACACAGTATCCCGCGGGGTCCCCGTTAACTTCGCTTTTGAAGTCACATTATCGCTCGCGATAATGCTCACTCTTTTGCTTGCATACTCCTTATCCCCAAAAGTACAAAGTACCTTTTGGGGTCCCCATATTTTAAAAAAAGCACATCAAGATGATGTGCTGTTTTTGTTGTATGGGACAATTTATGGGCGAGAACCCAACCGAATGGTTGGCGTTCGCACTTGAAATGCTTATTTTAATTTATTTGAAAACTTTGATATCGGGTTTTGATGAATAGACGTTCCATTGCGGTTTGCCGTCGACGTTAGGATTTTGCGATTTGGCAAAAGCGGAAAATCTGTCAACCATTTCGTCGGACAAGTCGTAATCGGCTTGCGTAAAAGGTCGCAAAGAATCCCCGAGCGAGCCGAGCGCATACCAAAGATCGCAGGAATGGAATGAGGCGTTATCGGGTGGCAACAGCCGCGTGAGCGAAAAAACGTAACACGGCGTATTTTTTCTTTTTTGTTTTCTTGCAAACGTTCTTGCCATATGATTGAGCACGGGCGGTAATAAGTCCTTTTTGACTGTTCCGAAGATTATCGGGACGTCTGTGTCGTACTTTGCGTTTTTGACCAATTCGTTGTCGATCACGGGCTTTGTACAAAGCGCTTTCCCGAGCGTATGTTTTGTTTTCCACGCCGTCCAGGCCTGCTCTACGGGCAGTGTTTTGAACTCGTCAAAAGAGCTTGCTCCGCTTGCTTTCACGAGTTTTTTCCAATATCGCGCGTTCGGCTTTGACAACGGGAGTATCGCCGTGCGTTTTCCGCCGCCGGACAACATAATTGCACCCTTGACTTTGCCTTTGAGATAATCCGAACAAATCAACGTTTGTATGCTCATCGCGCCTGCGCTTTGCCCCATAAGCGTTATGTTGTCGGGATCGCCGCCGAAAGCACTGACGTTGTGTCTGATCCACTCGATAGCGGTGTATTGATCGTACAATCCGAGATTGCCTTTGCAATGCACACCATCGGCAAAAAAGCCGAACACGTTGAGGCGATAGTTTATCGCAATGAAAATCACGCCACGCTTCGTATACGCCGAGCCGTTGAACTGCATCTCATTAATGCTGCCGCCCGTGAAACTTCCGCCGTGAATAAACACGATCACGGGACAGTTTTTGGCGTTGTCGGGCGCATGAACGTCAAGGATAAGGCAATCTTCGCTGTAAGTAAACTCTTTTCCTTTCCTGAACTCCTGATAATAAAATCTGTGTTCTTCGTTCCAGAACGCGCGCATTTGCGGACAGCATACGCCTTGTTTTGTCGCGTCGAAATCACCGCCGAAAGACCTGACTTCGGCGGGCATTTCAAAGCGTCTGGCTGTTGCGTATTTTATACCTCTGAACCGCAATCCGTACGATGTAATTTCGCCGATAACGTTGCCGCAAGGCGTTGCTATCGTTTTAGTTTGCATTTGCAATCCTCTTTAACGTATTCATCGAAAACTCGACGCTCTTATACGGATTCGGTGAAAAATCAAGCTCTACGACGGCGTTCTGAACCCCGCATTTTTCGGCTGTTTCGAGTATGCTCTTAAAATCGAGCGTGCCCTTTCCCACCGCTCTGAAAATTTTGTTTTTGTAGTCTTTGAGATGGAGCGTATTCACCCTACCTTTCAACTTTTCAAGATACTCTTCAATGTCCTTTCCTGCAAATCTTATCCAGTACGTATCGGGAATAAACTCCACGCGCGGATCGGTGTGCTCAATCATATAGTCGTATATAACCTTGCCGTCGATTTCGTCGAATTCAAACCAGTGATTATGATAAGCAATCGTCATACCCTCTCCCGCAAGCTTCTGCGCGGCGGAATTAAGAAAGGAGATAAATTTGTCCAGATCTTCAAGTTTTCCGGTGCGGAACTTTTTGGGCATCATGCCGACGCCCATACGATTGCAACCGTAAATCCTGTGCTCGGCGATAAGTGCGTCAAGGTCGTTTTCAAGCCTGTCGAAGTTATCGTGAGTTATGCAGACCGGCAGGTCGTACTTGTCCGAAAGCGACCTGATATATTCGGGTGCGACGGGTTTTCCGCCGGACAGCTGCACCACTTGCGCGCCCGTTTCTTTCGTGCGCTTAAACACTTGCTCGTATCCTTTTTCGTCTTTCAGATACTTTCTTAAAGAAAACAGTTGTATGCCGTATTTCATATTTTATCCCTCGCTATTATCATTGTAAATGCCATTTTGTGCAATTTAATCTATTTTTGTATCAGTCGTTTCTTCGGCTTCTTCTTCAAGTTGCGCGCACGATTCTCCAAGGGTTTCTATGCCTCTTGTATTGTCGATTGCAATCGCGTTGCTTTCGAATGCGTTTTTGAGATGTTCTTCTTTTGCAATTTGAAGATCGGCAACTTTCTTTTTGGAAAGCGGATACCATACAAGCAACACGACAGCCATAATTCCAAAAAGCACCGCCGGGATAATGGTTGCCATATCGTACATTATTTCAAGGTTTTTCGTGGTTTGAACCGCACCTTTCGTATAGTCGTAATGCATGCCGAGAAGCGCGCCGTTTACGGCGATTGCCGCGATGACCTGCCCGAGCTTTCTGAAAAACATAAAGAACGCATAGGCGGTGCCGTCGTCACGACGTCCCGTTTTGACCTCGATATCGTCGATTGCGTCGGTTGCCATTGACCAGACCTGCAAAATGATGAAAGTAAGTCCGCATCCGCTTGCAAAGCAAAGCACCAGGAACAGATACGCCAAAATGTTCGGGTTAACCGAGCGCAAAGCAAACATTCCGAGGTTTGCAACCGCCGCGATAATCATACCTATTCCGCAAAGTTCTTTTTTGCCGAATTTTCTGACGAGTTTCGGTGTGAAGAACATGAATATGACCATGGGTGCGTACGTGCAGGCAGTAGAAACAAGGTTCATCCAAGGCTTTCCGAAATAGTCGTCGAACAGGTACAAATAAAAACTTTGCGTGAACATTTGTCCTGCAAGCAACAGCATACTTGCCACGCTGACCGCCAGAAACGCCCTGTTTTTGAACAGGCCTTTTACGATTTGTTTCGTCTCACCTTTTGCGACTTTTTCTTTGGGCTGAGCGATGACTCTTTCCTTGTTCATCATAAAAGCAAGGATAAGCATAACAAGCGCAACCAGCGACACGATTACGACGCCGATTATTACCGGCTTATACTGCATCTCGGAAATAACTCTGCCCGTCTGTTCGTTGACGCCGATTTTTTTGTAACAAAACGACGCGATAAGCACCGCAGGGATACTTCCGACGCCCGCCCCGATTGAACGGAACACCGAAAGTTTCGTGCGCTCTTTTTCGTCTGTCGTAACGACCGACGCAAGTCCGCCGTACGGAATCTGGAGCATCGTGTAACTCATGCCGAACATCACGTATGTAACCGTTGCATAAATGCAGGTACCGACGTAGTTTTCTTCGCCCGTAAGCCCCGGCCATTTGATGAACATCAGCACCGTCGAAATAATCAACGGACCCGCTGCCCATAAGAACCACGGACGATATCTTCCCCATTTGGAAAGTTTGATTGTGTCGCACAATCTTCCCATAACGGGATCGTTGATTGCGTCCCAGACTCTCGCGCCGATGAACATAAGCATGATGAACAACGGGCTTAAACTGAAAATGTCGGTGTAAAATTTTTGCAAGAACGACGTGACCAGCCCGAAAACGAGACAACACGCCGTATCTCCCATCGCGTACCCGATATAATCCTTGTTTTTGAGTCCGCTCGTGCGCGAAATGAAACTTTGTTCCGTCGCCTGTGCGACGTTTGAAATATCGCTCATAATAACTCCCTTTTTTGTGTATTTTGATTATTTTTTGCCGTTTTCTTTTTCGGCTTCCTTGCGTTTTTCAAGCTCGCTGATATACAGATCTTCATCAAACGGAATCTGTACTTCCTTATGCGTCCAGCTTGCAAGGTGGATTGCATTGGAGAAAGTAAGTCCGACGATGCCCTGTTCGCCGGGAGCCGTGAATTTGTCCGTCTTTTTGAGAAGATAATCGGTATAGTTTTTGATTATGCCGACGTGCTGAGGCGGATATTTCGTGACGGCAAGATAATGCCCGATTCCGCGATACTTGTATTTTTTTGTTTTCGGCTTGCCCATAAACACGGTGTTATGTTCCGAAAAAGCCGGCTCCATTTCTTCGTTTTCGGTGAAGACGAGTTTGCCCTTTTCAATGACGATTTTTCCACCTTCCCCGGTGATTTCAAGGCGATTCGTGCCGGGCGCGTCGTGAGTTGAGGTAATAAATACACCCGTTGCGCCGTTTGCGAACTTGCAATAAGCCGTCACGTCGTTTTCAACGCTGATATCGCGACCGACGGTCGACGCCGTTGCCGTTACGCTGACGGGAAGCCCCGCAAGCCAGGTGAATAAATCGAGCTGGTGAGGACATTGATTGAGAAGTACGCCGCCGCCTTCACCCCACCACGTGCCGCGCCAGCCGCCTTGTGCATAATACGCACGCGGACGATACCAGTTTGTTATTATCCATACGATACGCGTGAGTTTTCCGAGACGTCCGCTGTCGATAATCTCTTTGGCTTTTATGTACAACGGATTCGTGCGCTGATTGAACATCATTCCAAAGAGCAGTTCCGGATGCTTTTTCGCTTCTTCGTTCATTTCTCTGACTTGTTTTGTGTAAACGCCCGCAGGCTTGTCGCAGAGCACGTTCAGCCCTGCTTTCATCGCGTCGATTGCGATTTGCGGGTGGAAATAGTGCGGGGTTTCGACCATAACGACGTCGATAAGTCCCGACGCAAACATATCATGATAGTTATCAAAGACTTTAACGCCTTTGAGGTTTTCTTCGGCGTACTTGCGACGTTCAGGTAAAATGTCGCACACCGCCGTAAGCTTTGCACCTTTTACGAGTCCGCTGAGTTTGGTAAATATCTTTGTGTATAACGTGCCTTGTTTACCAATTCCTACAATGCCGTATCTGATTTCTTTCTTATCCATTATTCCACCTCTTTAAGTAGTTTTTTCAAATTATAGTATTGCCACAAGAAAACTTGTTTTCTTGTCGCGCACGCAAAATAGTTTCTGTGCATTTTCTTGTCGATAAGCCTGAACGCCTTGAAATAATCTTTCATCGCAAGTGCTGCAAACGGGACGAAATTGACAATCGGCTTGAATATCGCATATTTGAAAGTATGCGGTTCAAGCGTCATAAAGCCGTGATAGCCCCGCTTTTTCAGTTCGCCCAGAATGTACGGATAGCACCCTTCGCCCGTGCCGACGGGGACTTCGACCTTGTATTTCGAGCAATCTTTGATATGATAATAAACGACGTAATCTTTCAGCATATCGAACGCCGTTTTCGGATTGACGTCGCACTGGACGTAGTTGCTTGCGTCAAAACACAAAACGAAATCTTCGTCGTTAATCGCGTTGTAAATTTCCAGAACTCTTTCGGGCACGTCGCCGTAAACTTTTTTCTCGTTTTCGTGCAGAAGTTTCACTCCGCTGCCTTTGACGATTTTCAACATTTCTTTGAGGCGGGCAATAACTTTCTCCGTGCAATCTTTCGGATTTTTGTCGCCGTAAAAGAAGGAGAATACCCTGATGTATTCGCACCCCGTAAGTTTTGCGATTTTCACGAGTTCCGCAAGTTGTTTCTTTTGTTTCTCAAAGCCTTCTTCGTCGTCTATGCCGACTTTCCCTATCGGCGAACCGATGGACGAAAACTTCACGCCTTCCTTTTTCAACACGGGGAAAATCTTTTCCTTGAATTCTTCAAACGTATAGTCCGCAATGTTCTTGCCGTCCACGTTTCTCGGGCACATATAAGTTTCGCCGAGTTCGTGCAAAACAGCGATTTGAGTGCTTAACGCACTGCTTATTTCATCATAAAACCCTGATATTGTAATTTCATTCATAATAGTATCCTTTTTATCTTTGCACTCTTCCGCTTGCGTTTCCGTTTGCGAGTGCTTCGACTTCTTCTTTTGAGACCATGTTGTAATCGCCTTCGATTGAGTGTTTCAGACAACTTGCGGCAACTGCAAATTCAATCGCGTCGCGCGCGTTTTTACCTGCCAGCAACGAATGAATGAGCCCTGCGCCAAAACTGTCCCCGCCGCCGACTCTGTCCACGATATGCATTGCGTATTTTCTGCTGAAAACCGCTTTGCCGTCCGTGTACAGCATTCCCGACCAATTATTGTCGTTTGCGCTTATGCTTTCTCTTAACGTGATTGCAACCGCTTTAAAGCCGAACTTATCGACAAGTTGTCTCGCAACCGAAACGTAACCTTGTTCGTTAAGTTTGCCGCTTTCGATATCGGTGTTTTCCGCCTCGATTCCGAACACGTCTTTTGCGTCTTCTTCGTTTGCTATACACACGTCGACATACTTGCAAATCTCGCTCATAACTTCTTTCGCTTTTTCCTTGCTCCAAAGTTTTTTACGGAAATTCAGGTCGCACGACACGGTTATTCCTTTTTCTTTTGCGATTCTGACAGCCTTCAAGACAATGCCTGCAAGCGTGTCGGAAAGCGCGGGCGTGATTCCCGTAAAGTGAAACCATTTTGCGCCGTCGAAAATTTTGTCCCAGTCGAAGTCGTCGTCGGTTGCGGTTGCGATTGCACTGCCCGCCCTGTCGTATATGACTTTGCTCGGGCGTTGGCTCGCGCCCTTTTCGCAGTAATAAATGCCGACTCGCTCGCCGCCCCTTGCGACAAACGACGTGCCGACGCCGAATTTGCGAAGGGAATTTATCGCGCTTTGTCCTATCTCGTGGGACGGAAGTTTGCTCACAAACGAAACGTCGTCGCCGAAATTTGCAAGCGACACGGCAACGTTCGCTTCCGCACCGCCGAAAGTCGCTTCAAGCCTGTCCGCCTGTACGAACCGCAAATAGTTTTCGGGTGCCAGACGAAGCATTATTTCTCCAAACGTCACAACTCGCATATCTTTACAATCTCCTTACAATTTTTTACGATATCGCCTTTCATCATAAAAGAGCCGCCGACGGCGTACACCTTATCGAAATCAAGGTATTCTTTCAAATTGCTCAAATCCACACCGCCCGTCGGTATAAATCTGACCTGCGGGAACGGCGCAGACAATGCTTTCATCGCTTTCAGACCGCCATATACGCCCGCCGGGAAAAACTTAACGACGTTCAGCCCGTACGAGAGCGCGCGCATAATCTCGGTGGGAGTCACACACCCCGGATAATACGGAATCTTCTCGTCTGTACAATAGCGAGCCACTTCGTCGGAAAACCCCGGGGACACGATGAACTTTGCGCCCGCCTGTACCGCGCTTTTTGCCTGTTCGGCGTTGATAACCGTACCCGCGCCGATATTCATATCTTCAAAGGCTTTCGTGCCGATTGCGATTGCTTCTTTCGCGCACGCCGTACGGAAGGTGATTTCCGCACAGTTTATGCCGCCTTCTCTCAATTTCGAGAGAATTTCTATCGTTTCTTTTTCGTCGTTTATGACGACAACGGGAATTACTTGTTTCATATTACACTCCGCTGTATGCCGAAAATCCGCCGTCAACGGGGATAACCGCACCTGTTACGAATCCGCTTGCTTTGTCGTCGGCAAGCCACAACAGACAACCGATAAGGTCGCTGATTTCGCCGAATTTTTTCATCGGCGTTGCGTTCAGAATCTTGCCCGTTCTTGCCGTCGGCGTGCCGTCCGCATTGAACAAAAGCGCCCTGTTCTGATTTGTCACGAAAAATCCCGGCGCGATTGCGTTGCAACGAATATTACACGGCGCAAAATGCACGGAAAGCCATTCGGTAAAATTGGATACACCCGCTTTCGCCGCGCTGTATGCAGGTATTTTGGTGAGCGGTCTGAACGCATTCATCGACGAAATATTGATGATGTTTCCGCCTGTTTTGACCATGTCTTTTGCAAACACCTGCGTCACCAGAAACGCCGACGTAATATTAAGGTCAAACACGAATTTAAGCCCGCTTTCTTCAAGGGCGAAAAAGTCTTTCGCGCCTTCAAGATCCGCCGTCATAACTTCGTTGTCGGTGGTCGCTTTGGGATTATTTCCGCCTGCGCCGTTGATAAGAAAGTTGACTTGTCCGAACTTTTTGACAACTTCTTCTTTGGCTTTTCGGATTTCGTCTTTGTCAAGGCAGTTGCACCTGACGGCAAACGCGTTTTCGCCAATCTCGTCCGCGACTTTTTTCGCCGCGTCGAAGTTTACGTCCAGAAGCGCGACTTTTGCGCCGCACTCCGCAAGCGCACGGGCAAATTCCGAGCAAATCACGCCGCCCGCGCCCGTTATTGCAACAATTTTGTCACTTAAATCTACTTTGAAAGGAACTTTCATTTTTTCTCTCCTTTTATATCCTTTTCAACCGCCTCGAACAGTCCCGTGAGATAACACGCGCCCATCGCTCTGTCAAACAGTCCGTATCCGGGCTTTGCGTCTTCGCCCCACACGTTTCTGCCGTGGTCGGGACGAACGTATCCGTCAAACCCGTTTTCGACAAGCGCTTTGACTATCGCGTACACGTCGACGTTTCCGCAGTCGGTCTGATGTCCGTTTTCGTAAAAATTTATTTCTCCGTCGTATCTCAGCTGACGAAGATGCGCGAAATAAATCCTGTTTGCATATTTTGCCGCCATTTTCGGAAGATCGTTGAACCTGCCCGCACCCAGGCTTCCCGTGCAGAACGTTATTCCGTTGTGCTTATTCGGTACCGCCTTAAACAACTTATCGTAGTCTTCTTCTTTGCAAATAATTCTGGGCAAACCGAACATATCCCACGGCGGATCGTCGGGATGTATCGCCATATCGACGCCCGCTTCGTCGCAGGCAGGCATAATCGCATTCAGAAAATACACAAGGTTTTCAAACAGTTTCTCGTGCGTGATTCCCTTGTATTCGTCCAGAAGTTTATTGAGTTCTACCAATGAATAACTTTCGTCCCAGCCAGGCAAATGCAGGTTTTTGGGATCGAGCGCAAGCAATTTTTCGTGATCGTAAGCAAGCGACGTCGAGCCGTCTTTATGCTTGAAATAAAGGTCTGTCCTTAGCCAGTCGAACACGGGCATAAAATTATAACAAATGCACCTGACGCCGACTTTCCCGCAGTTGATGATATTTTGCTTGTACGCTTCGATATATTTGTCTCTCGTAGGTTTGCCGAGTTTTATGTCTTCGTGCACGGGGACGGACTCGATAACTTCCATATCAAGCCCCGCGTCGTTTGCAAGATTTTTGAGCCTTTCAAGTTTTTCTTCTTTCCAGACTTCTCCGACGGGCGTGTCGTAAACGGCGGTCACAACCCCGCTCATTCCTTGTATTTGTTTTATGTAATTCAGCGGTATGCAATCGTTTTCTCCATACCAGCGGAAGGTCATTTTCACAGTCCCAAAACCTCCTTTACGTTGTTGTATGCAATATCTTTTGCAAGCGCGAGCGCGGACTTTTCGTCATACTCGCCGTGGTCGACCTTATCTGCGATAAACGATGAAAGTATCCTTCTATAAAAGTCAAATCGCACGTACGAACTGAACGATCTGCTGTCGGTAAGCATGCCGAGATTCGTGCCGAGAACCGCATATTCCGACACGGTTTCAAGTTGTCTTTTTATGCCCGACACGGTGTCGTTAAACCACCACGCCGCACCGACAATAACGTTGGGAAATGCGCCAGAAATCGCACAAACAGCCCTTAAACATTCGTCATTGAGCGGATAAAGTATGATTTTTGGCAAACCCCCAAGTTTTGTGTACATCTTGTCAAGAAGTCGTGCAAGCGCGTCGGTGTCAACGCTTGCCCTGAAAACGTCAAACCCGCTGTCTTTCCCGATTTTGTTAAACGCCGCGGTATTGACGTTTCGGAAAGTGCCGAAATGCAGCTGCAAAACGACTCCCTTTTCAAAGCATTTTTCAATCAGCCATTCGATATTTTGCGTGTCGGAAAAATCATCGAATCCGTGGTCTGCGATTTTGCAGCCTTTGGAAACGAAATAATCCAATCTCTTTTCAAGTTGCACCTTATCGACGCCTTCCGAAAAACATCTGTCGGGACGGAACGTCGGGCGCACCTTCACCCCGTTTATATCGCCGTGGCAAGACAAATCGGAAAACGGATCGTCGGTGGTTGCGATATACTCCACCCTGAATTTTTCAAGCAGTTTTTGCACGCTGAGCCCTTGCAAAATTTCGTTTGCTTTTTCGTAAATACGACTTGCGCTGTCTTCGTTCAAAGGCTCTGTAATGCCGAAAATTTGTTTAAGCTCCATATGCGTCCAGTAATAAAGCGGATTGCCGAAAAGTTTTGGCATAATCTTTGCATATTTCAAAAACTTTTCTTCGTAAGAGCGGTCGCCCGTGATATAACTTTCGTCAACGTCGCAAAGACGCATCGCGCGCCACTTGTAATGGTCGCCCGAAAGCCACAGTTCCCCTATGTCGGAAAACTTCTTGTCGTTTTTAATATCCGCTTCGTTGAGATGACAGTGATAGTCGATAATCGGCAAATCCGCAATGCTTGTGTAAATTCCGCGCGCGGTGTCGCCGGTCAGCAAAAGATTTTCATCAAAAAATCCCATTTTCCTTTCTCCTTATTGAAAATATTTTATCACACAACTTTTGCATAGTAAATTTTATTTTTTGCTTTTTTACTTGCATATCTTGCGGTTTTGGAGTATTGTTAAGATATGAGCGGAACAAAATACGAAAATCAACAAATGAGCAACTCGACTTACGAGGTGCATCACAAAAAAGACAAGGATTTCAAAACGGTGGAAATGCATTCTCACGATTTTTCGGAAATCTATTTCTTTTTGCAGGGTTCTGCGTCGTACATCGTGGAAGATTGCAAGTATTCCCTGCGCCCGGGCGACGTGCTGTTGATTCCTCCCAACAAACTTCATCAGCTTGACATCAAAGACTCCGCCATGACGTACGAACGCTTTGTTGTGTGGCTTAATCAACGATATTTGAAACGCATCTCAACCGCAAAAACCGACCTGAACACCTGTTTTTTGCAGGCGCACGAACACAACGCTTTTCTTATCCGCAACAGTGCGGTTTCGGACAAAATCCGCCATATTCTGGACGGTTTTTCCGTTTCACAAACCGGCGACTTCGGCGCGGACATCGAAAACGAGGAGCGCATAAAGACTTTGCTTGTGTTGCTGGGACAGTATTTCTTGCAAAACCGCGACGATTTCACCATATTGGGAAAAGCAAATCCCTGCGTGACAAAAGCCATTGATTATATTTCCGAACATATCTCGCAAGATCTTTCCCTTGACGCAATTGCGTCTGCGTTGTTCGTGGACAAATACTACTTCGCGCACATTTTCAAGGAATACACCAACACTTCGCCCCACCGATATATCCTTAAAAAACGGCTGGTCTTGTCAAAACAATTTATCGAAGAAGGCTTCCCGATAACCGAAGTGTTTGCAAAATGCGGTTTCTCGGATTATACACACTTTTTCCGCGCGTTCAAAAACGAGTTCGGCATAACGCCGAAGCAATTTTACGCATCGATAAGTTTACAACCTTAATTGCCAAAATTTGCAATAAAAAACAGCCCACTCGGGCTGTTTTTACGGTTTTTTCCTGAATAACGATTTTTCTTTTATATTTCAACGAATTTTCCGTTGCTTTCATACGCGGAAAGGACTTCCTTCACGCATTTTGCCGCTTCGCTGCCGTCAATCGGAAATTTTTCTTTTTTCGCGACGCAATCGTAAAAATGACCGATAAGTTTCTCGTGTCCGTTGCCGTAGGCGCGTTTCCCGTTCCATTCGATTTCGTTTTCGATATCGGCGACGTCGCCGTTGATAAGCACCTTATCGGGATAAAGCGTAACGATATCGCCGCCTGCAATGAAACGTATTTCGACCGGTAAATCTGTTTTTGCGGTATTAGTGGCAAAAAACTCAAAATCCGTGTCGCCTTTGAACAGCGCGACGGCGGTGTCTTCCACCTCGATGACGTCTTTAAGCGAATAATTGTACGTGTTGGCGCAAACGCTCGTCGGCTCACCGCAAATCCATTGCATCAGATCAAGCGTATGTATTGCCTGATTGATAAGCACTCCGCCTCCTTCGGTTTCTTTCTTACCCCGCCATTCTCCCGACGCATAATACGCCTTGTCGCGATGCCACAACACGTTGCCGAAAGCGAAATCGACTTTTTTGTCTTGAAAATATCTTTTGACAAATTGACTGGATTTATTATATCTGTTTTGCAGGCATACGCCGAGCATCGCCTCGGACTTATTTTCCGCGTCGATAATCCGCGCGACGTCTTCTTTCCTTATACACAGCGGTTTTTCGCATAAAACGTTCACGTTTCTTTCAAGCGCGTATATCGTCATATCGGCGTGCAGATAGTGCGGCGTGCAAATATGCACGACGTCGATTTTCTCTTCATCCAGCATCTTCTTGTAGTCGAAATATTTTTTGACGTTGTCGTAGCCGTTCAACTTCGCCGCATCTATGTCGCAAAGTGCAACTATGTCTTCACCCTGTCTTTTCAAAACGTCGTAATGAACCTTTCCGATAACGCCCAGTCCTATAATTGCCGCTTTCATATTTTCTCCTTTTTTGCACCGATATAATATCACCATTTCGCCCCAAAGTCAACAACCGAATACCGGAATACTTAGCCGGCGTCCGCGTCGCTTTGTTCGCTCACCGTGCACTCGTCGCCACGGCAAAACGTTTTACTTATCATTTTATCGTTTATGAACATCATAAGCCTGCCTATGCCGACAAACAGCAACATTCCCGCCATAAGCACGATGAACATCAGAAAATACGCAAGCGGATAATTGACGTCGCCTTTTGAGAATATCGACCATATAAATTCGGGACGATAAAACGGATAAGGATAAAAGTGCATTTTTCCCACCGCGCCCCGGATTATGGAAAACAGCGAATACACAAACGGATATATCGCAAACGCCCAAACCGTCTTATGATTCGTGCGCCTGTCCGTGAACGGGAAAAACCACAGTATCAGCATAATCGGCGGGATAATCATATGGAAATACACCTGAATGAAACTGCTCATCGCGTGGTAGGAATCGCCCCACTTGAACGGCGGAGTAAATCCCATGGGAATGCCCGCGGTGTATACGAGCCCGGTAACAAGGATATACGTCGTTGCCATTGCGCCGACAAGCGGATTGTACGCAACCTTCTTTGCCCCCTTGACGCCGAGAGACGCAAGCCCCGCGCAAATAAGATACACGTATACGAATACGTTGGATTGAATTGTGAAGAAAGACAGGATATTAAATTTTCCGTAATCGACAGGGCTGAATTTTTCGTCATATTCGAACTTGTAACAGCACAGCCTGTGTATGATAATCAAAAAACCGAACACTCCGAGAATCATCAGAAAGATTCCGAACGCCTTGTTTTTTGCGAGTTTGCTTTCTTTGTGCATAATACCCCCTTGCCTTTCCCGAAACGATGTCGCGAAAACGCGCGATTTGTTATCAAACACTCCACGATTGTTTTTTCGTTTGTTAAAACATCGCCCCCGGACGAAAATCTTCGCGCGTATATTATAAATTATAAATCGGCACCCGTTCCGTTTGTCAACGGGCTTATGAAAAATTTTCTGTTTTTGTTGTATGCCAGACAAAAACAAACGGTTTTATGACATCGGCACGCCGAACAACGCAATGAAAAAGGCTTGCCGCGTGGCAAGCCTTTTTGTAGTCTGGAATTGAGGGAAAAGTTATTTCTTCCTTTCGGGTTTTTCGGGCGTCACGTTGTAGTCCTTATAGTAGTTCTTGGGTGCGCAGTCGAAGGAGATTTCGTCGGAGTTGTCCCCTTTCAGCAAGATTTGCGTGCAGCCGCGTTGTGCGTGATCCCTGACGCTGACGTAAGCGAGGTAGTCGATGGACATGCCGTACGTCAGGCGGATCGAGCGGGTTGCGCCCTTCGGCGTGTAGTTTACGGAGAAGTTGTTGTAGTGGTCGTGACCGCAGAATACGCCCTGCATACCGTTTTCAAGCCCTGCCTCAAACAGTTCGTCCGTACGCATTCCGCAGAAGACGCCGTAGGTGCGCTGACCGTTTTTGGTTTTGTTGTTTTCGCCCATCGTGCCGTAGATAAACTCGGTCGTGCCGCGGTCGGATACAAATTTATCGCCGACGTTCGGTGTTTTACCGTCGCCGAGTTTGTCGATTACGTTCGCCCAGGCGTCGCGGTATTCGCGCAGCGGAATGTGGAAGAACACAAGGTTGTTGACGGCTTTATTTCCGTTTGCTTTTCTCAACTTCGCCATTTCGCCGGTATACCAATCGACCTGGCACTGATGGATATTGTCGTATTTCCACGCCGCGCCGAAGTAGTCGCCGTCGATGTAGCTGTGGCTGTCGAACGTTACGAGCGCCTGATTGATGCTGCCGTCCGAATTTTTGACCACGAACATATTGTTGCCAAATCCCATTGCGTCGTCGCCGATATAGTCCTTTTCGTCGCAAACGCCCGCGTCGAACAAGCAGTACTTGAAATTTCTTTCCTTATAATAGTTGCAGATATCCACGCGCGAATAACGGCTGTAATATTCGGTGTCGTGGTTGCCGAACGCGAACGTCCAGTACACGCCGAGGGTTTCCATCATTTCCGCGAAAATCATCGTGGCGTTTTTGTTGTTGAACGTGCCCGACTGGAAAGGTACGGGGTACGCGATATCGCCCGTGACCACGACAAAGTCGGGTTGTTCTTTCCTTATCATCGTCGCGACAGCGTTCATTGCCCACGCGTCTTTTTGGTGCGAGAACGCGCCGCCGCCGATATGGACGTCGGTGAACTGCAACACCTTGAAATCGCGGCCGTCTTCCTTCGTAAATACGTAGTATCCGAGGCTTTCGTCAAACGTCGGGACAAGTTGCGAATGCTCGGTATATTCGACTTTGTCAAAACTCTGCCCTTGCTTGATAAGCGACTTCGTGCCGACAGCCGAACTTATCGCGCAACCGCCAAAGAATATCGCAAGGACAAGCACGACGCTTGCCGTGATAATCAGCGCTTTTTTCGTACGCTTTTTCTTTTCTTCGGGCGAAAGGACCTTTTTCTCTTTCTTTCTCTTTTCACGCGTGCCGAATTCGGTTGTTTCCACGCTGAAAGAAACGTCGTTCGTTTCGTCGAATTTCTTCTTTCTCATATCTTCACCTCAGTTGTTTTGTTCTTCGGCGTTTTCGCCGTTATTTTCAATGATAAATTTAATTTCCGCACCCGTTTGTTCGCGAACTTTTCGGGAAATGTCGGAAAATACGTTTTCGTCGCCGTTTTTCACGATAACGACGCCGGTTTTTGCGCCGTAACCGTAATCGTGAAGTTGAGTCTTCACAACGGTCACGCCGACCTTTTCGCACTCTTTGTATATCGCTTCTTTCTCGTCGTTTGCGCCGTCGCCCGACACAACCGCCTTTATGTTGTCCCTGACTGCCTTTATCGCAAATACGATAACCGCAATGCTTATGACGATGCCGACAATCGCGTCCGCAGCGTAGTCGATGCGAGCAGACACCGCAAACGACACCACCGAAGTCACCGTTATGCCGACGTCCATAAAACTGTCAATCGCCAAGGCTTTGAGCGCAGGCGACTTCATCTTCTTGTCGGCAAAATAGTAGGTAAGCCCCAATCCGAGTTTTACCGGCACGGTCACCGATATCAATATGCAACTTTTTACACCGAACCATACCGGCTCGGGCATCGCCATGCGGTTAAGCGACCTTATCAGAAACAGCCCGCCGACCACGACCGAAGTCGCCGCGACGATAAACCCCGCAAGATACTCCGTCCTGCCGTAGCCGTACGGCGCCTTTTCGCTGCGCGGGATAAGAAGCGTGCAAAACGCTACCCCTGCTACTATCGCCGTCAAAATGTCAAAAAAGTTGTTGATCGCGTCAAGCATTATGCAAAGACTGTTGCTTGAAAGACCGACGTACATTTTGATGAGCGCAAGCGCGACGTTTACCACCACGCCGATTGCAACGATTATCAACGATTTCTTAACGCGCTGTTTCATTTTTTACGATATTTGCTCCGCCGCAACTTTGTGTTTTGCGGTGACTTTGTTCGTGATCTCGCTTACGATAAGCAGCGCCGCCGCAAACGCAAGCAGTAAGTACGGCATGAACAAAAAACCGACCTTTTGCGCGACGAATCCGAACGTGAGCTGCACCGCCCAGCCGATTGCGTAAGAGCCGCCCATCTGTATTCCCGTAATGTCCGCGGAATACTTCGTGCCGAACCTGAACGGTACGGCGTGTATCGTCGACGGGAACACCGGACCAAAACCCGTGCCGATGAGCAGAAGCCCCGCAAGCGAGTATTTCCCGATGGGCAACGCAAACACGATCATTCCGATTGTCATGACGATAATTCCCAACCGAATAAGGACTTTATCGTTAAATTTATAAGAGATAAACCCGCTGATTACCCTTCCTGCCATAATTCCGCCGAAATACAGCGACACCCAGCGAGCGGCGTCTGCGGGCGATACGCCCTTTGTGTTGACGGCGTAACTTGCGCCCCACGTGCCGATCAGAAATTCCATCGAAGTGTAAATGCCAAGCGACAAAACCGCCCACGCCACGCCCTTGATTTTCAATATTTCAAAAATTGCAGGCTTCTTCTTTTTTGGCTTTTCGCCGTCTTCTTCCGCCTGTTTTTTCGTCGTATTTTCGTTTTCTTCTTCGCTTTCGTCGGGCGCCGCCCCGACAAGCGTTTCAACCGTCACGGAGTGTTCGTACTTCTTAAAAAGCGGCAACGAAAAAAGCGAAGCCGCGAATATCGCGAACTGTATGCACGACACGCATCTGTATCCGCCGCGCCAGTTGTTGTTCCTATCCAGAAACGCGCCCATGATTATCGGACTTAACGTAACGCCCACGCCCCAGAACGCGTGCAACCAGTTCATATGCCGCGCCTTATAATGCGTCGAAACATAGTTGTTGAGCCCCGTGTCGATTGCGCCCGCGCCAAACCCCATAAGTATGGAACCGCAAATCGCCATCGCGATATGCACCGAAAAACCGATGACAAGCATGCCGACGGCGGTAAGCAAAATCGACACCACCGTTACTTTACCCGTACCGAATTTTCTGATCAGCGGCCCCGCAATAAAACTTACGCCGCCCGAGCCGACCGCGGTGATTATCATATATATGCTTGCGAAACTTTCGTTCACGTTGAAGTCAACGTGCATGACCGGCCACGCCGCGCCGAAAAGCGAATCGGGAAGCCCCAGCGATATGAAAATAAGATAAATTAACGCAAGCAATAAAAACATACGGTCGATTTAGAATCCTCTTACATCTGTCTATTATAATATGCAATTACAAAAAAGGCAACTTTATTGCCCGCACGCGCCAAAAGAAAAAGAGCGTCCGCTTTGGACGCCCCTTCTCAATAATGGGAGAAAATTATGTTATGAAACTTTATGGCTTAATCATAACCGCGCAAGTTAAAGATTACTTTAATCCGAAGTTAAGATTTAGTTAAAAAATAAACTTCTCATAAAAAGTCAGAATTTTGATGCTATTAAGCCCCACGGGTACACAGTACCTTGTGGGGGCCCCTGTTTGTGCTTTGGAATGACAAAGTGCGTTGCTCGGATTAAAATCACCCTAATAAAAAAGCACCCGTTTGGGTGCTTAAATATAGTTCTCTTAAAAAGTCAGAATCTTCACTCTCCCTAAAACGGCGAGAATTTGTATATCATTTCATTCCCTAAAAAGTCAGAATTTTGATGAGATTTTGATGTTTCTTGGCAAGTTCTTACGAGGGCGCGTACTTTGGCGTACGTTACCGAGTAAGGTTTTGCCAAAAACTCAAAAGGTCGCAAAATTATGACTTTTTACTAGTAAGGGCGCGCATAGAATTGAGCGTCGCCAACACCGCCACACCCACATCCGCAAACACCGCAAGCCACATACTCGCCAAGCCCAGCGCGCCGAGAATAAGCACGACGGCTTTGACAAGCAATATGAACACGATGTTTTCGTATGCGAGTTTAAGGGTTTTTTTGCTGATTTTCCGCGCCGAAACAATCCCCGTAAGGTTGTCGTGCATAAGCACCATATCCGACGCTTCGACCGCGCTGTCGCTGCCTACGCCGCCCATCGAAACGCCGACGTCTGCACGCATAAGGACGGGGGCGTCGTTGACGCCGTCGCCGACGTACACGACCTTGTCTTTTTTGCCCTTATTTTCCATGATTGCTTCCATTTCGACGACTTTGTCCGCGGGAAGAAGACCGAATTTGAAATCGTCGATGCCGACTTCTTCGGCAACCGCGCGTGCGTATTTTTCGTTATCGCCCGTAAGCATGACGGTTTTTGCGCCCTGCGCTTTCAGTTCTTTTATGACTTCTTTCGCGTCGTCGCGGACGGTATCCGCAATCAGAATCGCGCCGAGATATTGACCGTCTTTTGCGACGTACACCACGCTTCCGACTTCTTCGACGGGGATAATCGCAACGCCGTTTTCGACAAGCAATCTGCCGCTGCCGCAAAGTATGCGCCCTTCGGGTCCCGTCGCTTCCATACCGCGTCCCGAGCGTTCCGTGATTTGATATTCGGAACTGTCGACGGACTTTCCGTACGCTTTGTAAATGCTTTTTGCGATGGGGTGCAGGCTGCCGCTTTCGGCGATGCACGCAACGCGCAGTATTTCGTCGCGGTTTTCCGCGGGGATAACCTTTTTGACGTCGAAAGTACCTTTCGTCAACGTGCCGGTTTTGTCAAACACGAATATATTTGCCTTGTCGATAAGTTCCAGATAACTCGTTCCCTTGAAAAGTATACCCTTTCTGGACGCGCAGCCGATACCGCCGAAAAACGACATCGGAACACTGATGACAAGCGCGCACGGACAACTGATGACAAGGAACGTAAGCGCGCGATTGAGCCACGAGATCCAGACCGCACCGCTTCTCATATCGATGACGAGCGGGGGCAGAATCGCAAGTACAACCGCCGTGATAACGACCGCGGGAGTGTAATATCTTGCAAATCTTGTGATAAAGTTTTCGGCTTTCGCTTTCTTTGCGGAAGCGTTTTCCACCATGTCGAGAATTTTTGCGACGGTGCTGTCGTAAAACTCTTTCTCGGCGCGGATATACAAAACGCTGGAAAGGTTGATGGCACCGCTTAAAACGATGCTGTTTTCCGACACGGTTTGCGGCACGCTTTCGCCGGTGAGCGCGGACGTATCAAGACTTCCTTCGCCCTTTATCACCACGCCGTCGACGGGGATTTTTTCGCCGGCTTTCACAACGATAACGTCGCCGATTTTAACTTCTTCGGGCGCGACTTCGGTTTCCTGTCCGTCCTTAAATATTACAGCCTTGTCGGGGCGGATATCCATAAGAGACGCAATGGATTTCCGACTCTTTCCGACGGCGTAATCCTGAAACAGTTCGCCAAGCTGATAAAAAAGCATGACCGCCGCGGCTTCGGGATATTCGCCGATTGCAAACGCGCCGACCGTCGCCACGCACATTAAAAAGTTTTCGTCGAAAACCTGTCCGTGCACGATGTTTCTCGCGGCGCGGTACAGCACGTCGTAGCCTATCGCGAAGTACACGACAAGATACGTCGCAAGTCCCACGTACCACGGCATACCGACGGTCTTTCCGACGGCGTAAAGCACGATAAACGCGGCAAGACACACACAAAAACGTATGAGCCTTATTTGGTTTTTTGTTAACTTTTTCTTATCTTTATCTTTCATTTTTGTATTATAAACCCAAGATTACGCAATCAGGTTCGACTTTCTTTGCACAATGCACAATTTCTTTTGCGATTCTTTCGTAATCTTCTTCGTCACATTCGAATTGCAGACGCTGTCCGAAGAAATTCAGGCTTGCGCTTTTAACGCCGTTGATTTTTTGCACGTCGCGTTCGATTTTTGCGGCGCAGTTTGCACAGTCGATGTCTTTAATGGTTACCGTCTTTTTCATATTTGTTACCTCTTTGATTTTTTACTCTTTTACGTGGTCGATTGCAAGTTCCAGAATCTTCACGACGTGGTTGTCCGCAAGCGAATAAAACACTTCTTTGCCGCTTCTTCTCGCCTTCACAAGTTTGTTGTGGCGAAGAATCCTGAGTTGATGCGATACCGCGCTGACCGTCATATTAAGTACCGCCGCGACGTCGCATACGCACAGTTCGTTTTTTGAAAGCGTCGCAAGGATATTGACGCGGGTGCTGTCGCCGAAGATTTTGAAAAGTTCCGCAACGTCAAACAATAAATCGGCGTCGGAAAGGCTTGCTTTGACCTTCTTCACCGTTTCGTCGTGCGCGTGTACTTCTTCGCAAAATTCGTTTTTTTCGGTTTTTGTTTCTTTCATTTTTCTTTTTCCCTTTGTCAAACATTTGAATAACTGTTCAACTGTTTGTAATTATAAAACCCCTTTATACGTTTGTCAAGGGGTTTTCAAAATGTTTTTACGATTTTTTAGTTTTTTCGCCGTCTATATATTTGTTATATTATATGTTTTATAAAACAAACGATATTTCTTTTTGCGTTTTCACGCGGTTTTCTTTTTACCGATATGTCTGAGTTTTTCTATAAACCTCTCTTCCGCGGTCATATCGAGCATTCCGTCCCATTTTTTGACGGCAAGGTATATGAAGTATATCGCGGCGGTCACAACCCAACTTATCGGGTAAATCATAAACAATACCGTGAGATTGTGCGTCATAAGCACCGCCGTGTAAAGCCAGATTATCCTTGTCAAGAGTATACCGACAAACGTGATTATAAACGCCGTCAGCGACTTTGAAAGCCCTTTCAGCGTGCCCGAGAAAACTTCGCACATGCCGAAAATCACGTAAAACGGGCAGATGTGCAGAATGATGTCCGAGCCTACGCTCACGACGTCCGCTTCCTTATTGAATATGCGAACGACGTCGCCCCTTAAAATCAGCACGGGGACAATGATTACGACCGCCGTAACGACGCTCATAATAAGCGCGGTGTAAAAGCCTTTCTTCACGCGGTCCATGCGCTTTGCGCCGGCGTTCTGCCCGACGAAACTGTTCATCGCCATGCCGTAAGAACAAATGGGGGCATAGGTGAAATCGTCCACTTTCATCGCGGCAACCCAGCCCGCCATAACGACCGAGCCGAAGGTGTTCAGACTTGACTGGATAAGCAGGTTTCCGACGCTGTACATGCTTGACTGCAACCCCGCGGGAAGACCGACTTTGAATATGTTTTTGAGAATCGGCTTGTCAATCTTAAAATGCCGAAACGACAGTTTATAGTTCTGTTTTGTAAGAAGAAGCCTTAATGTGACCAGGATCGCCGATACGTATTGCGAAATAAGAGTCGCCCACGCTGCGCCCGCAACGCCCATGCCGAGCGTCTTTACGAACACTACGTCCAGCGCGATATTCAAGCAGCACGCGAACAGCAAGTACAAAAACGGCCGCTTGCTGTCGCCGACCGCGAGTATCACGCCCGACCCCATATTGTATACGAGCGTGCCGAGAACGCCCAAGAAATAAATCTGTAAATATTCGCGACTCAGCGCCATTACGTTTTCGGGGGTGTGAACGAGTTTTAATATGGGCTCCGCAAGGAAGTATCCGCCGATTGTCAGCACTATGCCCGAAACAATCGCCAGAAACGCACAGGTCTGCACGGATTTTTTGAGTTTTTCATCGTCCTTTGCGCCGTAGTATTGCGCGACGACAACGCCCGCGCCCACGGATATTCCCAAAAACAGCGACACGAAAACGTTGATTATACTGTTGTTGCTGCCGACCGCCGCAAGCGCTTCGTGCCCGACAAACCGCCCTACGACGATAGAGTCGACCGCGTTATACAACCGCTGTATGACGTTGGACAAAAGTATCGGCAGCGCAAACGCCAGAATTTGTTTCCAGATGACGCCTTCCGTCATATCGCGCTGACCTTTCTTTTTCGGCAAATCCTCCGCGTTGTCGGTCGCGGAAATCTTTGCGGCGATGCCTGACGTTTCTGCGTTTTCGACGCTTACTATTTCGTTTTCTTCGCTTGTCGTATGCCCTTCTTCGGTTTTTTCCCGTTCGCTTTCGGGCGGCACGACAAGTTGTTCGTTTTCGTTTTCCATAGCGACAAAAATATAATCTTAAACCATTATATTGTCAACCGTTTCGGGCGACGATTTTCAACATTTTATTAAAAATAAAAACGCGCTTTCGCGCGCCTTATTTTTTGCGTCTCTTTTTTATCAGCGTCGCCCCGATAAATGCGACGAGTCCCCCTGCCGCAACGCTTCCTATGACAATCCCCGCGATATCCGATTTTGAAAGGATTTTTTCTTTTTGCGGTTTGGGGACGGCGGTCTTTTGTAAAACAACCTGCTGTTTTACGTGGCACCTGACGCACGTTCGCTCTTTCAGCCCTTCTTCATCGTTAGTGGCTTCTTTTACGACAGTCCATTCGCCGAAATAATGCTTCGGCATGCGCTTTTCGCCGCAAAGATTGCATTCGTCGTCGCAATCGTCGTCGTATTCGTGCGGGCAATTTCCCGTTTCGGCGTACGAAACGGCGCGCGGCGGTTTCATTGAAAATATCGTCGCCGATATCAGCGCACACACGATTGCCGAGAATAATATTTTGATTGTTGTTTCTTTCATTTTCACGGCGGATTTATCTCTTTTTCTTTCCTCTGACCTTTTTGTCGAGTTTTTCCGACCACTTTCTGACCTTGTCCGCGTCGTATTTTTTGGGAATACGTTTTGCGACCGCCATCGCGTTAAGCCCGCGCGCCGCATATTTCACGGCGCGGCAGACAAGCGAAAAGTTTTTGAAAAGGATTCCGATTTTTTTAAGGATTGTCAAAAAAGACAAGCCTTTTGCGTTTTCATCGGTGCTGAGAAGCGCCATATCGTCGTCGGTGACAAGCCCGCTTGAAAACGCTAGGTTAACGTCTTTATCGGGCAGGTTGAGCGCCCAGCGTTTCAGAACGTCCACGAAAACGTACAAAAAACCGAACTGCTTATAAAATTTGAGTTGATACGGATACAGACTCTTTGCCGAAAAGTCGCAGTCCGTCCCGATTGTTTCGGCAAGCATTCTGCCTGCTTTCATCGCGCTTTCGATACCGCTGCCCATCATAGGCATCGTCATATACGCGCTGTCGCCGACGATTGCGTATCCGTCTGCGACAAGTACGCCCGCGGGATAGCGCAACGAAATATCAACGCGCCGCTCCACGATCGGCTCCCCGGTGTTGAAATCGTGATTTTTAAGAAGGCTTGTTTTCGCCCTTTCGAGTTCTTCGTCGGAAAGGCTACCGATGCGCCCGACAAGTACGTCCGCAACGTTGTCCTGCGACAGATTGCACCAGCTGATGCCGACACCGCCAAGGTGTTTTATGTAAAGCGTGCACGGCGGATTCGGCAGATTTTTGTTGAGATCGGCGCGATAATATCCCCGAAACGCACAAAATTTGTCGTCGGATTCCGGCTCCGGAATACCGAACTTTTTCGGGACTTCCCGGCGGAATTTCGAGTTGTAACCCGACGCGTCGATGACCATATCCGCGCGGACGTCTTTGCCGTTTACCCTGACTCCCGCGACTTTATCGCCGTCCGTGATAAGGTTTTCGACAGGGCTGTTAAAATGCACTTCGACGCCTTCGCATTCTTTCAGAAGGTATTCAAGAAGATATCGTCTGTCGATTGCGATTTCTTCAAGCGGCGGCGTCATCGGCACTCTGAGCGTCGACTTTTCGTCGGGCGACACGAATTTCCATTTGTTTTTCTGGACGCAGTCGGAAACGGGAATCGGCGTTAAGCCCGCTTCTTCGAAAACGGCGCGCCTTATATCGTCGCGCCAGGGATGCGCCGCGTTTTCGCGGCTTTCCGCCTCGTACACAACCACGTCGTGCCCGAAATTTTTAAGATGCTTTGCCGCGACAAGTCCGCCTTGTCCCGCGCCGATTACGATAATTTTTCCCATTTTTTCCTTTTTCCCTTTTCTTTTTTTATTTGAAATCTTTCAGCATTTGCAGATAATCAAGCGTTTTGAACCCGAGATGTCGATAAAGTTTCGCCGCGCGCTCGTTTTCCGCCGTGTATTCAAGCCTTATTCTCTTGTACCCTTCCGAAACGTACTTACCTTCAAGGTACATTAAAGCAAGCGTGCCGAGTCCTTTTCCGCGCGCCTTTTCCGAAAGATACAATTCTTCAAACCATGCAACCATGCCGCCCGCTTCCTGCGAAAACGTTTTCGCAACGAGAGCGTATCCGACGTTTTCGCCGTCGCTTTCAATCATATAGCCGTCCGAAAACGGGTTGCCTTCGACAAGCGTTTCAAAGGTCAGCGTCAGGTATTCTTCGGGAACGTCGTGCGTGACGGCGTCCGACGTATAAAACTCTTTTGCGAACTTTATATAATCCGCCCTGTCCGCCGGCTCGATTCTTCTTATCATTTTTTCAACATACCGCCTTATGTTATTTATAAATATCAATAATAATAATATAACCTTTGCGCCGTCCGTTGTCAAGGCGTGAATTTTGTGTTATTCTTGAATCAGGTCAAACGCGCGACAATCACGCCGTCGCGCCAAAAGGAGAAACTATGGGTATCGACGAATTCGATTATAAAGAGCCTGCCTGCGCGACGTGCGGCGGCAAAGAGTTTTATTATCCCGAAACCGAAACTCACGGGACGATTCCCGTCGAACGCATTATCGAAAAGGAAGACGAGTTTTTGTCACGAAACGATCTTGCGTCCGCCGAAAAACTTTTGAGATACTGGCTTGACGAGGCAAAAGCCTTGAACGATAAACGGGGCGAACTCGTCGTGACGAGCGAACTCACCGGGGTTTTCAGAAAAACGGGAAACAAGGAAGAAAGCGAGAAATATTGCGCCGAGATTTTGCGGCTGATTGACGAAACGGATATGGCGGAAACGACAAGCGGCGCAACGTTTTTACTGAACGTCGCAACCAACAAAAAAGCCTTTGGCGACGCGAAAGGCGCGCTGAAAATTTACGACGAAGTAAACAAAGTTTTTTCAAAAAACCTTGACGCGGGTAATGCGCTATTCGGCGGTTTATACAACAATTCCGCACTGTCATATGCCGATTTGGGCGATTACGACACCTCAATATCGTATTTTGAAAAGGCACTTGAAATTGCGAAAAAGAGCGGGAACAAATTGGACGAAGCGGTGACGTACACAAACCTTTCGACAACTTTTCTGAGAAAAGATCCCTTTGACGACGAAAATGTCGACAAGGCTCTTGACAACGCCCTGTCGTGCTTAAATGACGCGGGCGTAACGCGCGACGGATATTACGCCTTTGTGTGCGAAAAATGCGCGTCCGCCTTTTCCGACGCCGGTAGATTTATCGACGCACAAGACCTTTCGGCGCGCGCAAGGAGTATTTATGAAAGGCGTTGAGTTGTCTGAAAAATATTTTGAAAAATTCGGAATGCCGATGCTTGAAAAAGACTTTGCTTTTCTTTTGCCGTCATTGTCCGCAGGGCTTGTCGGTCAAGGCAGCGAGTGTCTGTTTTTCGACGACGACGTTTCAAAAGACCACGATTTCGAGCCGGGATTCTGCATTTTTTTAAGCGACGCGGATTACGAAAAATACGGGTTCGACTTAACCCGCGCGTACAATAAACTTCCCGACGAATTTCTGGGGTTTGCCCGTCAGAAATTTTCGCCCGCGGGCGGCAGTCGCCACGGCGTTTTTTCGTGCAAAGACTTTTACGAAAGTATTATCGGCAGAAGTTCCGCGCCAAAAATAACTTTCGACTGGCTGAAAATCCCGCCATACGCCCTACGCACCGCCGTATCGGGCAAGATGTTTATAAATAACTGCGCCGAGTTTTCAAGGATTCGCGAAGTTTTGCAAAAAGGCTTCCCCGAGGACGTCCGTCTGAAAAAAATCGCGGCGCACGCGCTTTCTATGAGTCAATCCGGACAATACAACTACCCCCGCCTTATCGCAAGGAAAGAGACGGGCGCGGCGCAACTTGCGATTTTCGAATTTGTAAAAAGCGCGATTTCGTGCGTGTATTTGCTGAACAACGTTTACGAGCCTTTTTACAAATGGGCATACCGCGGCATGCGGGAACTCACCATTCTGTCCGATGTCGAAACGGCGTTGTCATTCCTTACCGAATGCGGAAATTCGACAAGCGAGGCAAAACTCAAAAACGAAATTATTGCTGACGTTTCGGGCAAAATCATTGCCGAGTTCCGCGCACAAAAAATATCCGACGAAGACGGACAAAATCTTGACAAACACGCGTTAAGCATCAATGATAAAATCAAAGACGTGAGCCTCAGAAATTCGTCGATTTTCATCGGGCTGTAACGCCGAAAAATTTTTCTCTTATTACAAAAAACCGCCGTTTTGGCGGTTTTTGCGTTTTATCGTCAAATATTTGACGGCAAAGTTATTTTTCGTTTGATAAATACGTTGTGAACATACTCACGAGAAGTTTCACCTTATCGTGCAACGATACGTCGTCAAAGCCGACGTTGCCGCGCATCGTGAGCCTTTGAGACAAGCTGATAAGCGACTGCGTCGCCGCAAAATAAAAGTCCTGAAAACTGCCGATATCCCTGACCGTATTATCGGAAAGTCCCGTCTTATACGCGCTCTCAAACATTTTGTAAATTTCAAGCAGGATTGCGTCGTATTCCTTTCTCTCTTCCCGCGTCGCGTCTTCCGTCATCAGAAACGAATCGAGCGACAGCAAAAACTTTGAAAACGACTTTTCGTTCACGACAAGCCACGAAAAATATTTCGTAAGCACGACGATCTGGTCATATCCGCTTTCCGACAGATTTTTTTCATAAACGACGCGCAATTTATCGCGTTTGTCCTGCCATATGGACACGGCGCATTCCATAATCAACGCCTTCCTGTTTCCGAAGTAGCGATACACCGACGCCACGCCGAAATCGGCTTCTTCCGCGATGTCCGCCATCGAAACGCCCGTGATCCCGCGTTCCAAAAATACTTCTTTTGCCTTTTCAAGCACGTAATTTTTGTTTCTTTCTTTCGCTCCCATAATTCCTCCTTTTCATACAAACTTGTTGATAATTTGCCTATCAAAATGAACTGTTTTTCTTAATTTTATTTTTTAAACCCTAAAATTACCTAAATTCCGCCGTATAAAGGGGGTTTTTTGAATTTTTTTATGATTTTCGGATTACGATTTTTCCGCTGAGGTTGCGAAAAAAGAAAAGATATTATAAAATACGATTGAGGTACCTATGAATATAAACGATCAAATTTTTTATAAGGCGGAACTCCTGACCAAAGGTATGCGCGCAAGCGACAACGCAAAAGCCATATTATATAAGGAATTTCCCGACTTTTTCACAAAAGGAATAATGCACAGCCTGAACGTAAGGTTTTCGGAAACGAATTGCAACGTCAGTATCGCCGACGACTTCGCGCACGAATCGCCCTATCTTCTGGACGAAAAGGACGGCAATTTTTTTATAACGGACGGAAAAAACAGTTTCCCCGTTTCGTTTTTCGGCGCGCTCCCACACACCGGCACGGTCGTGGACGACTTTGCAAGGCTTCACTCCAAGGGTTGCGTTACGATCTGGCCGAACAGTAATTGCTGTTATGATAGGGAAAACGAAAAATGCAGGTTCTGCAGTATCGTGAAAGAGCGCGAAACGCCGCTTGACGCCGACATCCTTGCAGATTCCATAAAAAAACTTTTTGAACTGTCAAAAGACAATATGCTCAACTTTTCGGGCGGGACTTATAAAAACCCGGACGTCATGGCGGATTACTGGATTGACCTTGTCAAAAAAATCCGTGCGTTTTCGGACGCGAAAATCGCAATCGAGTTTGCCCCGCCGTCCGACCTTGAAAAAATCGCAGCGCTGAAAAATGCGGGCGCGGACGTCGCGATAATGAATCTGGAAGTCGCAAACGACGAATTAAGGAAAAAGATTTGCCCGGGAAAATCGAAAATTTCGTACGATCATTATTATAAGGCGTTTGAAAAAGCGGTGGGAGTTTTCGGATGGGGACAGGTATCTTCCGTGCTGATTGCGGGAATCCAGCCGAAAGAAGACATTATGGCGGAATGTGAAAAGATGGCAAAAATCGGCGTGTTCCCGACGGTTATGCCCATTCGTCCGCTTGACAACGCGCCCGTCGACATTTCGACAAGGTGCAAAACGCAGGATCTTATCGAAATCGCGACGCATTTGTCAGGCCTTCTCGTGAAATACAATCTGGACTTCAAAAAACAGGAAGGCTGCACGAAATGCGGCGGCTGCTCCATCGAAAACGATTGTTATCGCAAACAACTTCAATCGAATAACTAAAACACACTTGCGTTTTTACTGTCGGTATAACTGTCATATTGACATTTATGCCGACTTTTTTGCGTTTTCGAGCCGGTTTTGCACGTTCTTGTGTGTCATACTGACACAAATTTGATATTATTATACTTTTTTATATCTTTGTAAAAAAGTTGTTTACATTAAAAATGTACTATGGTATAATTTTTGTATAAAAATTTTTTAGGGTGACACTTATGTCAAAATATATTATGGCCTACGACGTAGGCACGACAGGCATCAAAACTTGTATTTTCGAAATCGATAAAGACTTCAAAATTCTGGCGTCAGCAACCGAAAGCTACAAACTTTACGTTTACGACGACGGCGGCGCGGAACAGGATCCCGACGAATGGTGGGCGGCAATGTGCTCCACAACGCGCGTCGTACTTGAAAAATCCGGCATTTCCCCCGACAAAATCGCAGGCGTTTCTTTCTGCTCGCAGGCACAGGGGCTTGTCCTTGTCGACAAAGACGGTGTCGCAATCCGCAGAGCCTTTTCTTATATGGATCAGCGCGCGAGAAAGGAAATCAAGGAAGGCATTTCCTATGGGCTTCAAATCGCAGGCGCAAATATTTTCAAACTTATCCCCGCACTTATGATAACGGGCGCGGCACCCGTCAGCGTAAAAGACCCCGTCTGGAAATATAACTGGGTGAAAAATAACGAGCCCGAAAACTTTAAGCGCGTTTACAAATGGCTTGACGTAAAAGAGTATCTCATCTGCCGTCTGACCGGCGAATTCGTCATGACGTACGACAGCGCGTTCGGCACGCTTTTACTTGACCTTAAAAACAAGTGCATCAGCAAAAAAATGTGCAAAATGTGCGGCGTGAATTACGACCACCTGCCAAAACTTATCGCGTCGTCCGACTGCGCGGGCGAAATCACCGAAAAAGCCGCGAAAGAACTTGGGCTTGTCAAAGGCATCAAAGTCTTCGGCGGCGGTATGGACGCTTCTCTTATCGGCGTCGGCGCGGGCAGCACGGAACTTGGCGAAACTCACATTTACAGCGGCACTTCGGGCTGGGTTTCGACCGTTACCGATAAATCCGCCGTGGACGTAACCACAATGATTGCAGCGACAGTCGCGGCGCAACCCGGCAAATTCAACTACTTTGCGGAACTTGAAACCTCGGGCAAGTGTCTGGAATGGGTGAAAGACCATATCGCCCTGGACGAGGTCGGCATTTACATTCAGAAAAAACACATCGCGGAAGATTTTGAATCCAAATATCTCAACCTGTATCAATATATGACAACCGTCGTCGACGATATCCCCGCAGGCTCGGGCGGCGTAATTTTCACGCCCTGGCTGCACGGCAACCGTTGCCCGTTTGAGGATCCGAACGCACGCGGTATGTTCTTCAACATTTCGCTTGACACCGGAAAAACCGAACTTATCCGCGCGGTGCTGGAAGGCGTATGCTATCACAAACGCTGGATGCTGGAAGCAAGCGAAAGGAAAGTCAAAACGTCAGACGTCATTCGTTTTGTAGGTGGCGGCGCGCTGAACGACTTTACCTGCCAGCTCCTTGCCGATATCACGGGACACACTATCGAAACGGTTGACAGTCCGCAAAACGTGGGCGCGGTCGGCGCGGCGGTATGCGTTGCAATCGGGCTTAACCTTATTCCTTCGTTTGACAAAGTTAAGGACTTTATCCCCGCAAAAAAGACGTTTAAGCCCAATTTGAAGCTGAAAGCCGAGGTTTACGATAAGGGCTTTGAAGTGTTCAAAAACCTTTATAAGGCGAACAAACAGAACTTCGCGCTGCTTAACGGCAACCACAAATAAGAGTTATGTCGCACAAGACGGACGCAACCCTGCGTCCGTTTTTATTTGTTTTTCCACATTGTGTCCCTTCCGGGAGATTGCCACGCTGCGCTCGCAATGACATAGTACTTCGTACGGAAAGGAATATAGGTTTGTTTGCAAAAATAATATCGTGATATAAGCACTCTCTTTATACTATCCCGTGCAACGCACTTTATGTCATTGCGAGCGCAGCGTGGCAATCTCCCGGAAGGGTATCCTTGTTATAAAACTTCGCAATCGGCTTATTATTTTGTTTTTATTGTTTATTAATATTTTTATTATTATATAAGCAAAAAAATTTTTTGAAAATGTTTGTTTTTTGCTTTACAAAACCTTTTTTATATGGTATTATCCATTCATAACACTTTATTACGCTAAATTACTAACGCGTTAAACCGAGGTAAAAACATGAAAAAGAAAATCACCGTTATTGTTTCGATTATTTCAATAGTTTTCGTGATGGCGTTTGCGCTTGCAGCCTGCAACAAGGAAACAAAACCCGGCTACACCGCGCTCTCGGCGCAGGCAGACGTTTTCAAGGAACTCAACGCCAAAACCGCCGACGTTGGCATAATGGACTACACGATGGCGAACTATCTTCTGAGCGTCGACTCCGCAATGGCGAAAAATCTGACGATCGCCGACGTGGAATTTGAAAAAGAATACTACGGCATCGCTTTCAGAAAGGCAGCCGACGGCAAATACAACGCTCTCACCGACCTTGTCAATCAAGTTCTTGTTGAACTTAAAGACGCCGACTACAAAACAATCGCCGCAAAATACGGCATTTCCGCGGCAACGCTCGACCTTGTCTACTCCAAACCCACGGGCGAAGCGGACAATACAGAACTTGACTATATCAAAAACAAAGGCAAAATCGTCATCGGATTCACCTTGAACGCGCCTATGGCTCTCGGCGAAGGCGACAAAACGACAGGCGGTTTCGACACCGACCTTGCAAAAGCGGTCTTTGCAAAAATCAGCGAGAAAGTCGGCAAGACAATCGCGGTTGAATTCAAACTTATCGATTGGGGCAAGAAGGAGTCCGAAATGGAAGCAAAAACCATCGACTGCGTATGGAACGGTCTGACCGTAACGCCGGCACGTGCCGCACAATGGTCGATAACGATGAACTACCTTGAAAACAAACAATGCGCCGTCATCAGAAAAGCCGACAAGGATAAATACAACTCCTACGACGCTTTGAAAAAAGCGCGCATCGTGGCGGAAGACGGCTCGGCAGGCGAAGACGCCGCAAAGGAAATTCTCGGCATAAAATAATTAAACAAAAAAATACTTTTTCGATTTCGCCGTGCAAACGGCGAAATCTACCTTTTTACGGACTTATAAATATGGTTTTATCGGCAGCAACAATTTCATTTTCGGAAGTGACGAGGCAACTTTTCACGGGGTTCGGGACAACGTGTCTTCTGTTTATTCTGACGCTTGTCCTGTCCGTGCCTTTGGGGCTTATCGTCTGCTTCGGCTCGATGTCGAAGTTCAAACCGCTTCAATATCTTTCAAAACTTATCGTATGGATTATCCGCGGCACGCCGCTTATGCTTCAAATCATCGTGGTATTTTACGTACCGGGGCTTTTGTTCGATTATCCGATGCAATCGCGATTCACGGCGGTACTTGTGGCGTTTGTGATAAACTACGCCTGCTACTTTTCGGAAATTTATCGCGGCGGGATCCAGTCGATACCGCGCGGACAAACGGAAGCGGCGGCAGTCTTAGGCATGAAGAAATCGCAGGCATTCTTTTACGTAACCCTGCCGCAGGTCGTGAAGCGCATTATGCCCCCGATGTCCAACGAAATAATCACGCTTGTCAAGGACACGTCGCTTGCGCGCGTCATCGGCGTTGTGGAACTCATCAAATTCAGCGAGCAAATCGTCAACAATTACGTCGTGTTGTGGCCGCTTTTCTATGCGGGCGTATTTTATCTCGTATTCAGCGGACTGCTCACTCTTCTTTTCCGCTACATCGAAAAGAAGCTGGACTATTATAAGGTATAAAAAATGGCAATTCTCGAAGTTAAAAATCTGAAAAAATCGTTCGGCGCGCAGGAAGTGCTGAAAGGCATAAATTTTGAAATGGACAAAGGCGAAGTCGTGGTGATTATCGGCTCCTCGGGCAGCGGAAAGACGACGCTTCTTCGGTGCTTGAACTTTTTGGAGACCGCCGACGACGGACAAATCATCGTTGACGGCGAAACTCTTTTCGACGGCGCAAGCGACAAAAACGAAAAATACAACGACCTTCGGAAAAAGCGGCTGCGCTTCGGACTTGTGTTCCAACAGTTCAATTTGTTCCCGCATATGAACGTTTTGAAGAACGTGAAAATATCTGCGGAACTACTGGCAAAAGACAAGATAAAACAGCAAATTAAGGAGTTAAAACAGCAAAAAGTGCGCGGTAAAGCGTTGAGTTTGCAAAAAAAACAACTTAAAGAAGCCGAGTTTTCGGCAATCGACGCCCGCGCGAAAGAGACTCTTTCAAAGGTCGGGCTTCTGGACAGATGCGCGGCATATCCTTGCGAACTTTCGGGCGGACAACAACAGCGCGTCGCAATCGCAAGAGCCCTTGCGCTCTCCCCCGATATCTTGTGCTTTGACGAGCCGACGTCCGCGCTCGATCCCGAACTTACGGGCGAAGTCCTGAAAGTCATAAAGGGGCTTAAAGGCGACAGTACAATGATTATCGTAACGCACGAAATGGACTTTGCAAGAAAGGTTGCCGACCGCGTCGTGTTTATGGCGGACGGCGAAGTCGCCGAATACGGCACGCCCGACGAAATCTTCGACAATCCCAAAACCGAGAAGCTGAAAGCGTTTTTGTTGAACTCCACATCGACGTTTGAATAAATTGTAAGCGCTTTTGCTTTTCATTTTTGAAAATATTTGTATAATAACGTTTATGAACAACGTTGAAAATCACAAGAAAAACAAAGAAATCGCGACGCTTGGGATAACGCTTGCCCTTGTCGTCGTGTTGCAGGCTCTTGCGGAAATCATACAAAAATTCGGGCTGCCGATAAGTTTTGCGCTGGGGCTTATTCCCGTCTTCGTCTGCGGACAGGTTTACGGCGTGAAATTCGGCGCGATCTCTGGCGGCGTATTCGGGCTTGTAAGTTTGTTTATCGCGCTTATTTATTCGGGCAGTATTCCCATGTACGCCGTTGCGATAAACCCGCTCGTATCGGTGCTTCCGCGCATATTGTGCGTCACTGTCTGCGCGCTCGTATACAAAGGGCTGAGCAAGGCGGCGGCGAAATCGACAAAACCGCGCACCGAAAAACAAAAACGCGCCGTGAACTTTGCAATCGGCTGTTTTTCAACGATTTGCGGCGTTATCACCAACACGATATTGTTCCTTTCAATGTTTCTGGCATTCGCGCACGGCAAAAACTACGACGGACTTGTCATAAATTTTAAGTGGCTTTTGTCAAGCGTGGTTGCAATCAATACCGTTGTCGAACTTTGCCTGTTTGCGGTAATCGTGCCGTCGATAACCGTAGTTTTGAATATTATCGAAAACAAACGTCAAGATGAAAACGGGGAAATTTAGCGATATTTTGCCTTTTCGACAGAACCCGAAAATTCGTTAAAGAATACGGCGGAAACAATCCTTTTTTTAATATGGTTACCCTTCCGGGAGATTGCCACAGCACCGCAAAGCGGTGCTTCGCAATGACAGAGTACTTCGTACGGAAGGAACAAGATTTTGTTTACTTGCAAGTAAAGTCGTGATAGACGGACTCTCTTTATGTTGTTCCGTGCAACGCACCTTATGTCATTGCGAGCGTAGCGTGGCAATCTCCCGGAAGGGGCACCTTATAATAAAACCCTCGCGATTTTGCGAGGGTTTTTTAGGTTTTATTCTTTCTCGTCGTTTGCGGTTTGTTCGTTTGCGGCTTGTTCGTCCGATGGCGGGGTTTGTTCGTTTTTTGGGGTATTTTGTTCCGTTTCGGTCGGCGCGTCCGTTTTCTTTTTGCGGCCTATCAGCTTTTCAAGTTTCGGGAAAAGCGGGGTGTAGTCGAAAACTTTGTCAAGTCCTTTCCCGATTACCGCGATTATCGGGGCGTTTATCAACGTCGTGACAATTGTCCCAAGCCCCAGGCTATGATAACTTGTCGATGCGATATTTTTCCAGTCAAAGGTATTCACGTCCCTGAATATCGTAAGAGCAAGCACCACGGACAGCACCAGAAAAGATAAGTCGAAAACGAGTTTCACCCTGTTTATTTTCAGGGAATATCTGTCGGACAGTTCCGCAACGAAAAGTTCGTGCACCTGAAGCGGCATATACGTCCTGAAAAAGCACGCCACGCCCGCCGCCGTCATCACGTCGCCCGCGATAAGCATAATCCATTTTAAGTACGCTTCTGTGAGCACGACGTTTTTGAAAACCAACATCCACATGTCCATCACGTAGCCGTATATCACCGCCACCGCAAACGCCAGCAGATATCGCCAGTTCACTCGTTGCACGACGGCGCACATTATAAGGAGAATCGCGCCCTGCACAAGATATTCGACCGTGCCCACCGACACTGCCCACAGCGGTCTTATCGCCTCGTACACGATAAACGTCGGCGCGGCAATCATCGAAACCCCAAGGTCGGCTTTCTTGCTCATCGTCACGCCAAGCGCGACAAGGAATATGCCCAGCACCCACATAAGTTCCGCGGTCTTCGGGATTTTTTTAAGCGGTTTTTTCATTAGTTCACCTTGAATTTTCTCACGATATATTATCACCGCGGGGGAAAAGTTGCAAGCGATTTTCCAAGAAATATGCGCCCTTTCGGACGCATACTTTGTTTTTTGAGATGGGGCGCGGTTATTGCCACGTTCCGTTGTTGTAATTATAGGTTCTGTTTGTCTCCGCCGCAACCGTCGAGTTGTCCGCATTTACAAACACCGGCGATTTGGTTACGCCGCATATATCGTTGAACGTAAATACGATATATATTCCGCTCCTTACCATAGTTCCTTCGCCTTCCGCCGAGTGAACACCGCTTATCGTGGCGTTTACCCCGACCGCGACCACACCCGCGTTATCCGACGTTACGTTTCCGCCGAGTGCGCCGTTGACGTTCATCGTGCCGTTTACAATAAGTTTCGCGTCGCCGCGGCTTGCTCCCGGATACGGGTAAGTCGAAATATCGGTGAACGATTTATCGTACATAACGAGTGTTCCGTTAAGGTTATATATGCCGCCGCTTTCAACGGTAATCGTTGCGCCCGGCAATGCTTTGAACATATAGCTTTGCGTAAACGTTGCGCCGTTTTTGAGCGTAATATCGGTACGACCGTCAATCGGGAAGAAAACTTTTTCTGATGTCATATTTACGGTCTTCTTTATCACTTTTACGCTTAATGACGTGTAGCCGTCATTAATCTCGTCAAACAAATCAAACCTTACTCTGTCACCGCTCATCGATTTTATGATTTTGCTGTTGTTCCCGACAAGTCTGAACAATCCGCTTGAAGCGTTGCTTGCATCGGAAGAAATAAAAGTAAGATACGCCTCGTTAATTTGTGCGGGTACTTTTACGAGCCCTCCGAGCTGTTCCAGTTTTCCGGTTGCTATCTTTGCGTAACCTTGCAATTTGCTCCCTTTGTTTATTGTTATTCTTGATTGAATTGATCTTAATTCATATTGGCTGAACGGGAATTGTGTAGGATTGTCGATTTTAAGATTTCCGGAAATGGCAAGCGACGCTCCGTCAATTTTATCATTGCCGATGTACCTTACCGCGGATTGCGTTCCGCCCATCCAACCCGAAAGATACAGATTTTCAATCACGGTCGAGTCGTTTGCAATAATTTCGCCGTTTCCTTTGATATATCCGTACACTTCAAGCGTTGCGTTGTTGAGCGTAATCGTGCCGCCTAAACTTATTTCGCAATAGTTGCCCGATACGGCATTTTGTCTTTGCCCTGCGTCGATTTTGCCGGTTTGTGCGCCGACAACAAGTTTTCCGTTGACGATAACTTCAATGCCTTCGGGGATAACGAGCGTCTTATAAAGTTTCGCAGTTCCCGTAAGCGCGGCTGTTGCATTGTAGTTGGCACTTCCGTCTTCGCCCGCGCCGATATGACCGACTGTGTCGTTCTCGTTAAACGGCAGAAGCAGCGTTACGCCCGTTTTGACGGTTTTGAATTTTACGTCGTTGTAAAGCACGCCTGCAATTTCTTGCGTTGCAAACGCCGTGTCGTTCAAGACGAAAATCGTTTGTCCGCTTGCCGCGACGTCAAGTGCGTCTTCGATTGTGTAATAGTTGTTGCCGACTTTCACGCCTTTGACCTTTACGTAAACGTAAGTGTTTTTGGGCAAATCGTAGTTGTCCGCTTCCATCGTAACAAGCGTTCTGTGCGTGCCTGCCGCAGAAAACTCTTTCTTTTCAAACTTCAAGGTGTAAGGATCCGTTACTTCGATGTTATTGTACTTCACGGTCGTGCCGATTTCGTGCGACGCGCCGTCATAATTGAACTCGAAAAGATTTTGCGCGAGCGTTACCGTCGCCTTTTGAAGGTCGAGCGTTACCTTCGTTTCAAAATCTTCGTAGTTTGCGGGGTCCTTATTGTACTTCGCCTCGTACACCGTCTTTGTGCAAACGGGGACTTCGTCCGGGTTAACCCAAGTAAATCCTTCCGAAAGCGTGTAATTTCCAAGCGTTTTGTTGGGATCGTACGTGCCGGTAAGAGAAAGCTCGGGAGCCGCCGTGTATTTTGCCTTATTGATGACGATTGTTTTTGTCGTTTCGCTGCCGGTCAAATCATAGTTGTTGTCGTCCGCAATAGTTACCGTATAAGTGCCCGCGTTTTTGAACTCGCAAGCCTTGCCGTCTTTTGTGAATATAAGATTTGCGGTTTTGCCTTCGTACGTTGCCGTGGGCAAAGTCTGTCCGTCGTTGTAAACGTAACTTTCCGCAATACTCCAAGCGACTTCGGCAGTCTTTTTGTTTATCGTGAGTGTACCGGTCTTGACAGTCACCGCATAATTATCGCTTGCGGTAAGTCCCGAAACGGAAATTTCATAATCGCCGGCATCCGTGCCTGCGCCGCTGTAATCCGCATCGCCCGAAAGCGTTTCGCCCTCTACAAGCCCCGTGACGGTGTACTCAAACTTGGGCGTATCGCCGTAAGTTATCGTGACGTCGTTAACCTTAATTTCAACCGCTTTCTTGTTTATCGTAAGCGTGACGTATCCGACATGCTCCGCGTAGGTGTCGTTGTCAACAACCTTAAAGTATATCGTGTAAGTGCCCGCGTTTTTATATGCTGGCGAAGAATTAAGCGTGCAATCGTTTTCGGTCGTGCCGTACGTTATAGTGTAGTTTTTGCTGTCGTCGGTCTTCGTTACCGAAACGCCGTGCGGCTGCCCGTCGTACGTCACCGTAACGTCCGCGAAATCTATTGCGAAGGTAACCTCTACAAACGTAACGCTCATTTCGTACGAAATTTTGTAGCAATCGGCGTTCGTAACGACAAGGTTGGATTTGTCGAAAGCGTCTGCGTTATATGTGCCTTTGACGTCCTTTGTTATCGTGACGTATCCCGTGACGGTATCGCCCGCAACAAGTCCGATTTTTTCCAGGTGTTCTGCCTCGACCTTGTATGTTTTCCCGACCGCAACGGTCGCCGTATTATTGAGTTTTATCGTAAGATCCTTTGTGCCGACGGTGAACGTTGTGCCGGTTGCGGCGATTGCATAGTTTTTGTTTTCCGCGGCTTCGGGGTTAAACTCAACACTTGCGGTATATTCGCCTTTTCCCGCGCCGACCGTATAGTTGGTTTCAAGCGTGTATGAAAGGCTGTCGCCGTCAAGCACGCCTTCAACTTTTGCCGACAAACCGGGTACTTCATCACCGTATATGATGTCGTTAACCGCGTTTATCGTGATTGTCGCCGGTTTTTTATTGACCTTGAAGTCGACCGTGTTCACGGTGATTTCGTAAAACTTCGTCTTGTCGCCCGAAATGGTTACGGTCGCCGTATACGTACCCGCATCGAGTTTTTCTGCAAGTTCCGTTTTGGTAATCGTGAAGTCATCTTCCTTGTCCGAAGATTTCAACCCGCTAAAAGTATAACTTATTATTGGCGAATCTTCACCGTACGTAAGTTCGGTTTTGTCCAGCGAAACGGTTACCGTGAGCTTCGCTTGGTTAATTGTAATCGCGCCGACGGTTTCAACCGTAATATTGTAATTCTTTTCGGGATACTTTTCGCGTAAGACCGAAATATCCACGTTTTCGATATTGTACGTGCCGACGTTATTTGCAACGTCGCCCGTTATCGAGGTCATGCCCAGGTGCAATTCGTATTTGCCGCTTTCGATAGTGTACGTTTCGCCGTTTATGGCTGCGGTAAGGCTCGGCAAATTATCGCCGTAAGTCAACGTGTCATCGTCGGGCGTAACGGTGGCGGAAACTTCCGCCTTATTTATCGTTACCGTGATTTTTCCCGACGTGTAAGGGTTGTAGTTGTCGCCCCTGTACACTCTTACAAAGTAATCGTATTCGCCGCAGTCGAGCGCCGACAAATCGACGTTTTGAAGCGGGAAGGTTGTGCCGTCGGTGCCGTATGTTACGGCGTCTCCTTCACGAAGTCCGCTTATTCCGATTTTGGCGGTTTTATCGCCGTACGTCATCGTGACGCCCGTTACCGTAATGCCCGAAATGTCCGCGCGGGATACGATAAGCGTTTCGTCTGCCGAAAAGTCTTTTCCGACAGAGCCGCAGTTTTCAATTGACGCGACGATTTTGACGTTTGCCAGATACTCGCCCGCCGCAAGGTTTTGAAGGGTGAGCGACGATTCGGTTGTTTCTTCCGTCTTATAAAAAACGTTATCTTTATTTATTGTCCATATATATTTATAAGTAACGCCCGCGTGCAAAGTGGTGCCATCGTTCGGCGTTACCGTAAATTTGGCGGAATTGTTTTCCGTAAACGTGAAGTCCGCGGGGGTATTAACCTTGAAATCGCCGATTGCGGAATCCATAAGGCTTAATTTCAGCGTAAGCGTAAAGTTTTCAGCCGGCATTGTCGGCAAATCGAGCTCGTCGATTCTCGTTCCGTCCGCTTTGTACCAGCCGTCGTAATCAAGAATTTTAGTGTCGTACGTCGCGGCGCTGTCTGCCGTTTCAAAATGGTCACTGATGGACGCGCCGTACTCGACCTCCGCCGTGTAAACCGTCGTGCCGTCAAAGTTAATAAACGTAAGCGTGAACTTCTTCGTTTCAAACTTTGCGTTGACGATAATATCGCTTGTGACGTTGTCGAACGATTTGTCCCATCCGACGAACTTTTTCGTCGCGGTATCGTACACGTTCGGCGCAGTTGCGGCAAAGCCGTGTTTCACCATTTCGGTTTTGAGTGTCGTTTCGCCGTTTTTGAAAGTGACCGTATACTCGTTAAGTTCGTACACGGCGGAAACTTCAATGTCTTCCGTCACCTTTGAAAAGTCTTTGTCCCATTTTGCAAAATGCATGCCTTCGGGCGGCGAAAGCCTGGCGGTATCGGGCGCGGTCGCGGCGGCTTCATATTCCACCGTTTGGGTTTCAAGCACCTTTTCGCCGTCCTTAAACGTCACCGTGAACGTGTCGACGTCGTACACCGCGTTTATCGTAAGGTCGCTTGTGACCTTTGAAAAATCTTTGTCCCATTTTGAAAAAGTCTTGCCGTCCTTTTTGGGGACTTCGGGCGCGGTTACGGTTTCGCCGTGCGGGACGTTTGTAAAGGCTGCAAGCACCTTTTCGCCGTCCATAAACGTTACGGTGTATTTATTGATCGTCCATTTGACGTAAACCGTATCTCCGTTTTTGACTTTGGAATCCTTTGTAAGCGGCTTCAAAAAGTCCGCATCGCGATACAGTCTTCCGGTGTATCCTTCTTTTTGAAGACTGAGCGTGAATAAGTCGGAAAACACGACGTTTTCCTTGTAAATGCTGCCGTCTTCGTCTTGGATTTTCACAATCACTTTCGTTTGTCCGTCTTTGTCAGCCACGTTGCTTTTGTTGCATGCAAACAGCGTAACAAGCCCTATTAAGAGCACGATACACACGAGCATTGTTTTTAATCCTTTTTTGCTCATTTAATATCCTCCGCTACCACGGGATGAATTTTCATCCATTGGTTTCCTTGATTTTTTATGCTTTCCTGCCATGACAGGTTTCTGCTCGATTTATTATTATAAAGGTAAAATCTGAAATCGCCCGCGCCCGCAGCCTGTGGCAACATTTTGCCCTGATTTCGGATATTCTCGTCCTTACTGTTTTCAAGCACCGAGATATTGACGTCGTACACGCCGAACTGCTTTGTTTCGTCGTTCGCTTCCGTCAGGTCAAGGTACGAATAGTTATATCCGCCGCCGTAAAACGCTATGCCGCCATGGACGTATTCCGTCCCGCCGACATTCAGGATTATATCGCGGCACTCCTCCTTTACCTTTGCGACTTCTTTCATCATTTCCGCAACGTTCATCGAAAGCCACGGATTTGCATCGCCGGTAACTTCGATAAGCGTGCTGCTGTCAACGTTTGAAAGGTTTTTCCAGTCAAGCATTTTCACGTCGCCGACAATGCGAAGCGCCGACGCATACGAAGTCGCCGCGCAATCTTTCCACGTCGTTATCGTGCCGCCCAACAATAATTCGCCCGAGAAGTGCGTTTCCATACCGACCGAGAACAACCCCGACGTTTCGAGCACCGAGTTTTTAAGCGTAACGTCGTTGATAAGATAATTGTCGTTAAAGTATTTGTCCGTCTTGTTGCTCTCATCGTAAGGCGAATAATATTCGTTGTCTTTTTCTTTACGGAGTTTTCTTTGCACTTCGTTTGTCTGTTTCAGCGCGCGGTTGCTGCCGATTTTCAATATGAATTCGCGCGCGTTTGAAAGCACGCAACTTTCAATATGCACGTTTATTTTCTCATCTTGCACGTTAAACGCCGCTTCGACTTCAACAACGGGGCTTCCCATTGTGGATCCGCCCGCAAAAATTCTGACGACGGTGCGCCCGTTCGAGACGCGACTGTTCAACAGTTTTGCGCTTTTTGCGATTTCAAGCGTCGTGCCGACGTAGTTGAGTTTCGACAAGTTGAATTGTCCGTCTTCTTCAAGAAGGCTATCGTCGCTGCAACCTTTTAAGACGACGTTGTTTATAAGCACGTTGTCCGTCCTTACAAGGAAAGAAATGTTGTCCTGTCCTTTGACGCTTGCGGACGATATCGCGACGAAATTCAAAGGTCCTTTGAAAATTTTCGGAAGCCCCGTCGCGTCCTTGCACTGCGTGAACTTGTCGGCGTTGATTTCAAAACCGTTGCCGTAAACGTGGTTTTTGAACTCGATAAGATATTGAACTTTCTTGTTTTCGTCGTTTTCGCCGATGTTATCAAGATACGTTTTGTCGTACGTGGTTGTGAATTTTTTGACGTCTTTTTTGAGTTCGTCTTCGGTCATAGCCGTGCCGTCGTTTTTGACGCCCAGCATCACGTCGCTTGTCAGCACGACGATATGCCCGGCTTCGGTCACCGTTTTCAGTTCCTCGTAATTGCCGACGTTTCTCCCGTCCTTGACCGCGCGAAGTCTGATTTTCGCGCAGATGTTCGTGCCGAAATATTGGTTATAATTTTTGAGTTCCGCATTAAGCGTGGTAAGCCCCGTGCCCATCGCCCTGATTTCCGCAGAAACCGCGTCGGTGTTCGTCGCCTGTTGCGCCTTGCAGGAAAAGAGCGAATTATCGTCGGAAAACGCGACGTTCATAAATTCGTCCGTGAACGTTTCGGAGCCCGCTTCCGTGACAACCCTTACGAAAATCGTCCTTGCGTCCGGTCTTCCTTTGGGGTTTTTGCCGCCGATTGTCAGTATGTTTTCGATGCCGTACTCTTTCGCGCTGTCCGCAAACTCCATCGAATACACGTTGGGCACGACGCGGATTGTCTTTTCGATTTCTTTGATGACTTTTCCGTCGTGCTCGGCGGTGATTTTGATTTTGGCAGAGCCCCTTTTCGTTGCGGTAATAGTTGCAAACCGCCCGTGTTTTTCAAGGGTTATTACGTCTGTGTCGTCGCTTATTTCAAAGTTCACGTCCGCGTCGTCATCGCTTTCGGAATATGCGACGTAGGTGACTTTCGTGTTATTTTTTTGCTTGATTTCGTCGCCTTCGCCGTCATAATACGACGTACGCACGTCAAGGTTATATTCGGTAAACTCCAAAGAGAAGTCCGTTGCGCCGACCTTTCCCGAAATTTCTTCGTTCAAAAACTCTTTGTCAAAAGACAAGGTCAATACGAATTTGTTTTCGGAAATCCTTTCGATTCCGCTTGCCGTGACTCCTTCGGGCAAAGTAAGGTCGGATATTTCAAGGGCGTCGTTTTTGCTTTCGACGAAAAGTTTTGCCGTTGTCGCGTTGTTTTTCACGGTGACTTTCGCGCCGCTGCTTTTTCCGTTGACCGCAAAGCCCGTGCTGTCGGTATCGACGTTGACCTTGACGGTCAAAACCTTTTCAAGCCCTTCTCGTCCTTCGGGACAAGTAATTCTGATCTGCGTCTCGCCCGAAAACAGCGCCTGCGCCACGCCCGTGACGGCGTTGAGTTTCAGAATGTGATTGCCGCCGACTTCTTCAAAAATCCTTGTTTCGCCCGAAAGGTTTTCGGGGTACAGTTCTGCGGAAAATACGTTTTCGCCGCCGTCTATCGAAACTACGTCGCTCGTGATTTCATCACCGTTGACTTTGGGATAAATTCTTAACACTTTCGTGGAATATGCGGAAACTATGACGCTGTCCTTAAATCCTTTTTCGGCGGAAATCGCCGTGATTTTCACCTTTCCTACGTTATCTATATGAAGTTTTCCGTCGATTATTTCAAATCCGTCGGGGGCTTCGTCTCCGCCGACGCCCGATATTTCAAACGAATATTTCTGATTCCTTGCGTTGACGGGCTGCACCTGCGCCAAAAACGCGATGGGGTCGTAATCGGCAACGTCCACATCGATAAATCCGTCTTCGTTCTGCGTCGTGATTTGTATGCCCGTCACGGGAATGTCCGCGTAAACGCCCGCCGCTTTTCCCACGGAGAACAGCGCGATCAGAAACACAATCGGTATTATCATTATAAGCGCGATTATTTTCTTTTTCATATCAATCCCCCTCCGTTACCCTGTCAAAGCGGGCTTTAATCCCGATAAGGTAATATAAAAGCGAGCCGACAAACTCCGCCGCCGCGCACACGCTCACGAAAACGTAAGTAAACCAGCGCATATCTTTGCCCCTGACGTTCGACAATACGTTGACGAAAAGGGGTATTCCGCCAAGAATCATCGCGGACACAAGCCCCAGCACGACGATTATCGACACGTTGTTGTTGCTTTCCCTCACGACGTTGTCTTCTTCCAGCGAAAACTGCGGACTGTTCAAATCCTTTCTTGTGGCGTACAGTATCTGCGACAACGCCATCATCGCGCCGACGAAAAACACGAATACGCCTTCGCCCGCCGACACGTATTTCTTTGCAAGAAGCACCGTCGCCGCAATGCCGACGGATATGACCGCCACCGCAAAACTGAGTGCGATTTTCGCGCCCATAATCTCGTTTATCGAAAGCGGCAACGTCTTTTCGACATAAAACGATTTCCCGTCGCGGCTGACGTTCGTCGCGCAGAACGTGTTCGTAAGCGCGCCGAAAAGCACCGTGAGCAAAATCGCCAGCTCGAAATCGCTCTGAACGAAAACGAGCGACGTCAGGAAGTTTTTGCCAATGCCCATACAAAAATATACCATAAGCGGCATTATCGCCGCCACCGTGAAGTACTGCACCGCGTAATCGGGCGTGAACAGCACGAGATTGAATTCCTTTTTCAAAAGACTTAAAAACGGCGGGAGTTTTCTTGCCGCGGATTTTTTTGCAAAAATCATTATTGCGCCCGCCGTCGCGCGCGTTTTCATCGCCTTGTTGTACAAAAGCGACGTTATGAGAATGCCGATTGCGCCCGTCGCGACGGTTATCGCCACGATTATCCCCAGGTTTTTCCAGACGTCCGTTTTCAGTGTGAACGCCGCGATAAAGTTTGCGGGGACAAGGTTTTTCGTCACCGAAATTATCGTTGTCATCGTCTTTTCGGAAAAGAAAAACTTGATTTCGCCCGTTGACATAAGGGTTTTTAAGAAGTCGAGCACCGTCGCATAGCAATAAAACAGCGCAAAAAGCACCAGCGTTACTATCACAAGCAGGCAAACGTACTTCGACGAGAAAAACTTTTTGACGTAATAATACGGCATCGCAAGCACGCTCGACACCGAAAGCGACATAACGGGAATAATAAACGCCGCAAGCAGCCCGAGGATCACGTATCCCGCGCCCTGCTTCGTCACGCTTGCGAACACCGCCACGAACGGCACGAGAATCACAAACGCCGACAACACCTGTTTTGCGTAAATGAAAATGATTTTTGAATACAGTACGTCCGACGCCTTTACGGGAAGAGTCTGGATAATCATTCTGTCGTCGCTTTCAAAAATCGCGCGGTATATTGCAACGACGCCGCCGATAACGTCGACCGCGAAAACGAATTCATACACGAACGTCATTATTTCATATTGCCGCGCGCGCACGTCGCGTACGCCGTTGAGCCTGATTTCGGTATATTTCGCGACAAACGCGCCGAACACCTCGATAACGACGTACATAATAAACGCCGTCATCACAAGCGTAAGCAACGCGCCGACGATATCGATGCGTTTTTTGTCACGCTTGAAATAAGACAACTTTTCGGTCATCTGTTTTTTCAGAAGTACGCCCAGCATCAGTCTTCCTTATTAGTATCGTAATACTTTTCGATAAGTTCGTCGCCGTCGAATTTGTCCTTTCCGGTGACGATGATTTTTTTGAGTTCGCCCGCGGCAATTATAATCACCCTGTCGCAAACCCTTTCCACGACGTCGAGATTGTGCGACGAAAACAAAATGGTTTTGCCCGTCTGCACGTACTCGCGCATATAGTTTATGACGGCGTTCTGCGTGCGGGGATCGAGACCGAGCATCGGCTCGTCAAGAAGCCACAGCCGCGGCTCGTGAATGAGCGAACCCATCATACATATTTTCTGTTTCATTCCGTGGGAGTATCCCGAAATAAGTTTGTTTATGCTGTCGCCGAGTTTGAATACCCCTTCCAACTCCTTGATTTTCTCGTCGCGCTTTTCGTACGGCACGCCGTAAACGTCGCTCATAAAAGAAAGATATTGCATACCCGTCATTTTTGTGAACACCGTGTGATTGTCGGTGACAAAAGAAAAATTGCGTTTTGCATCCACGGGATTTTTCGACACGTCGTACCCCGACACGGTTATCGTGCCGGAACTTAACGGAATCATTCCCGTGATACATTTAAGAGTGGTGGATTTTCCTGCGCCGTTTGCGCCAAGGATACCGACGACTTCCCCTTCCGCACAAGAAAAAGAGATGTCTTTTACGGCATAATCGGATTTTTTGCCGTACTTTTTGAAAAGATTTTTTACTTCAAGGGGCAACGAACCGTCGATCGGCGTGCCAAGTGTTTTTTTATTATTTTTCATTGTATCTCTTATCTTCAAGTAATATATCGCGTATGCACGCGTGCGTGTTCTAATAAAAATTATTAGATACCTTATCATATATCCAAAAAACATATTTGTCAACGATAAAACCGCCCGAAACGCCTTTTGTTTCGTTATTCAACTTTTTGTAAAGTATTTGCAAAAAATAAATATCGCCGCTCTTGACAAATAAAAAATATGGTTTTATACTATATTTACATACCCCCATAGGGTATATTGAAAATTAACGGAGAATAGCAAAATGGAAAACGTAAAATGCGCCGAAATATCGTGCGTCGATTGCTGCCGAAAGAAGCACACGCCGCGCGACGAAAAATCTCTCAAATGCCTGAACGACAGGTTAAACCGCATAATCGGACAGTTAAACGGCATAAAAAATATGTTGAACGACAATCGTTATTGCGGCGACATACTCGTGCAGTTGTCCGCCGCCGAAAGCGCGCTGTCGGCATTCGGGTATGAAATTCTGTCCGACCATTTCAAAACCTGCGTCGTCGAAAACGTGAAAGACGGAAACACCTCAATCCTTGACGAGGCGGTTGAACTCATTAAAAAACTGAAATAGTTAAATTATGGAAAAACTTAAATTCAACGTTTACGGTATGAGTTGCTCGGCGTGCTCCGCGCGCGTCGATAAGGTCGTAAGGGAACTTGACGGCGTAAAAGACGTAGCCGTGAACCTTCTCACAAATCAGATGGTCGTCGACTTTGACGAGCCTGCCACTGTCGAAAAAATCGAACGTGCCGTTTCGGGCGCGGGGTATAAAGCCGCTCTTTTTAACGATAAATCGCAAAAAAAGGAAAAAGTCAATCCGCTTATCCGCTCGATAATCCGCCTTGCCGTGTCCGCCGTCCTGCTTATCCCCCTTATGTACGTGTCGATGGGCGGCGTTATGTTCGGCTGGGATATGGGCGCGCTGAACGGCAACCCGATGGGTATCGCTATATACGAACTTGTGTTCTCTTTCGTCATACTTGTCATCAACGGAAAGTTTTTCGTGAGCGGCACAAAGGCGATTTTCCACCGCGCGCCGAATATGGATACTCTTGTGTCGATGGGCAGCGGCATTTCTTTCGTATACAGCGTCGCGCTTATGATCCGCGCAGGCGTAAATACCTCATATCTTCATCATCTTCCGCACACCTTGTACTTTGAGTCGGCGGCGATGATACTTGTACTTATCACCCTTGGAAAAACGCTGGAAATTTACAGCAAAGGAAAAACCACGTCCGCGATAAAAGGGTTGATGAACCTTGCTCCCGAAACCGCAAGGGTTATTAAGGACGGCGAAGAAAAAGAAATTCCGCTGTCTTCACTTTCGACGGGCGACGCGTTTGTCGTACGCCCCGGCGAGAACTTCCCCGCGGATGGCGTAATATTGTCGGGGAGCGGCTCCGTCAACGAATCAGCGGTAACGGGCGAAAGTATGCCCGTCGATAAATCCATCGGCGATAAGGTTATTTCCGGCACGACGAACGTCAACGGTTATATCACCGCAAAAGCCACTTCCGTCGGCGGAGATTCCACGCTCGGGCGCATCGTCAAACTTGTGCAGGACGCGTCCGCTTCAAAAGCCCCGATTGCAAAAACGGCAGATAAAGTGTCCGGAATATTCGTGCCAAGCGTCATTTGCGTCGCAATCGTTACTTTTATCGTGTGGATTGCCGTCACGAAAAACTTTGCGACTTCCCTTACGCACGCAATATCCGTGCTTGTCATAAGTTGCCCGTGCGCCTTAGGTCTTGCAACCCCCGTCGCCATTATGGTCGGCAGCGGAAAAGGCGCGAAAAACGGACTTTTGTTCAAGACGGCAACCGCCCTTGAAGAAGCGGGAAAAACAGATATCGTCGTTTTGGACAAGACGGGCACCATAACGAAAGGCACGCCTGTCGTCACCGACGTTTCGGCTTTGTCGGGTGAGTCCGAAGAAGAAATTATCGCGCTTTCCGCAAGCCTTGAAAAAGGCAGTTCGCACCCACTTGCGACGGCGATCGTACGCTTTTCGGAAGAAAAAAACATAACGGTTTTCACCCCGGAAAAGTTTGAAAACCTTTCGGGACACGGCGTGAAAGGAATCGTGAGCGGCGACGAAATCGTCATCGGAAACGCAGCCCTCATGAAAAATATCGGCGCGGCGGCAAACGACGCTTTCCCGACAGGCGAAAAGTTCGCGCGGGACGGCAAAACCCCGTTGTACGTTGCGAAAAACAATAAAATTATCGGCGTAATCGCCGTGTCGGACGAGTTGAAACCCGAAAGCGCGGGCGCGATAAAACGAATGAAAGAACAAGGTCTGTTCGTAACCATGCTTACGGGCGACAACGCACTCAGCGCAAATGCGGTTGCAAAAACCTGCGACGTCGACTGCGTTATCCCGGACGTTCTTCCCGACGAAAAAGACGCCGTTTTGTCAAACCTTCAAAAGTACGGAAAGGTTGTCATGGTCGGCGACGGAATCAACGACGCTCCCGCCCTTACCCGCGCGGACGTCGGCATTGCAATCGGCGCGGGCACCGACGTCGCAATCGACAGCGCGGACGTCGTGCTGATGAAGTCGGAACTTTCGGACGTGCCGCGCGCGATAAGCCTTTCCCGCCGCACCCTTCTGAATATCCGCGAAAACCTGTTCTGGGCGTTTATTTACAACGTCGTGTGCATTCCCATCGCCGCAGGCGTGTTCTCTCCGCTCGGCGTTACGCTGAATCCCATGTGGGGCGCGGCGGCAATGAGCCTTTCAAGCGTATGCGTCGTGCTGAACGCGTTAAGACTTAATCTTATCAACCTTGACAAGCCCGTAAAACACAGGAAAAAAGTCGTGAAAATCGACGTGAACGATATTTCAAAAACCAAAAACACCGAAATTAAAAAAGGAGAACAAAGTATGAAAAAAACGTTGAAAATCGAAGGTATGATGTGCGCGCATTGCGTGGCTCACGTGAAATCCGCCCTGCAAAAAGTCGACGGCGTCAAAGACGTCGAAGTGTCGCTTGAAAACAAAACGGCGGTCATAACGCTTTCGTCGGACGTAAACAACGACGTGTTGAAATCCGCGGTAACAAACGAAGGCTACGAAGTCGTCGAAATAAAATAAAACCGCCAAAAACCACTTTCTTGTCAAAATCAAAACTTTGATGCGACGATTTTGAAAGATAAACGCCAAAAAAAGAAGGGATAACGCTTTTTGCGTTATCCCTTCTTTTATTCCGAAAGTTCCGTCCACTCGGTTATCAACGGATCAAGCTTTTCTTCAATCGTTTTTATTTCTTCTTCGACCGCCATTACTTTTTTGTAGTCGGTGTTGACGGTTTCGTCATCGAGCTTTGCCTGCGCCCGGCTTAGTTCTTCTTCAAGCGCGGTGATCTTTTTTTCCAAAAATTCGACGCGGTGTTTGCGACGTGCTTCTTCCTTACTTTCGACGTAGCGTTCCCCGCCGGTTTTTTTGGTCTTTTCGGGCTTTTCCTTTGCGACTTCTTCCGCGGTTTCTTTTTCTCTTTCTTCGTACTCGTCGAAAGTGCCGTCGAAGTATCTCACCCCGCCGTTTTCAAACACGATAAGGCTTTTTGCAACGCGGTTTATAAGATACCTGTCGTGCGACACGACGATGACCGTGCCCGAAAAATCCATCAGAAGTTTTTCAAGGGTTTCCTTGCCGATGATGTCCATGTGGTTGGTCGGCTCGTCGAGAATCAGGAAGTTGGGACGGCGGCGGAATATTTTTGAAAGCGCAAGGCGCACCTTTTCGCCGCCCGACAAATCTTTGACGCACTTGAAAACGTCGTCGCCCGAAAGCAAGAATCCGCCCAGCGTTTTTCGTATTTCTCCGTCGTTAAGTTCCGGAAACTCCGCGCGGAAGTCTTCAAGGACGCTCAACTCGCTTTTCGTTGCGGCAATGGTCTGGTCGAAGTACCCGACGCGCGTTTTCACGCCGAATCGGACGTCGCCCGAAAGCGGAGGAATAAGCCCCGTTATCGTTTTAAGTAACGTAGATTTGCCCGTTCCGTTGCTGCCGATCACGCCGATTTTCTGTCCCCTTTCGACGGCAAGCGATATTTCGCCCAACGGTTTATCGTATCCGAAAACAAGGTCTTTCACAAACAGCGCGTCCCTGACGCTTTCGTACTCGGGCTGGAAAGACGATGCAAACGTCGAGGTGTCGAAGCGGCGCGGGGTTTCGACAGTACCAAGCCTTTCGATTTCTTTCAGTTTCGACTGCGCCATTGCGGCTTTCGTCGCCTTGTAGCGAAATCTTTCGACAATTTTTCGGAGCCTGTCGATTTCGGCGGCTTTCCATTTTGCGTCTTTAAGCGCCTTGTCGTACGCCTGTTGTTTTTGCGCCAAAAACGCCGTGTAGTTGCCCTTGTATCTTGTCGTGACGCCGTACTCGATTTCGTAAACGACGTCGACGATGCGGTCCAGAAACATACGGTCGTGCGACACGATGACGACCGAATTTTTATAGTTTTTAAGGTATCCTTCCAGCCACTCCACCGCGGCGATGTCAAGGTGGTTCGTGGGTTCGTCCAAAAGTAAAACGTCAGGTTTTTCAAGCAGCAGTTTCATAAGCGCGATTTTTGTGCGCTGTCCGCCCGAAAAGCACGAAAGTTTTTTGTCAAGGTCTTCGGCGGAAAATCCGAATTTGCTCACCGCCGTCAGATATTCCTTTTTATAAAGGTATCCGCCGATATTTTCAAACCTTTCCATTGCGCGCGAATACGCGCCGACGTTTTCGTCCGACGGATTTTCGCTCATTTTGTCAAGAAGGTTCTGCAATTTGTTTTCAAGCCCGACGACGTCCTTGTACGCCGACAGAATTTCCTGCCGGAGAGTCAGTTCGTCGTTCAAAGACACCTGTTGAAGATATCCGATTTTCGGCGCGCCCGATATCGAAAACGAGAATTTTTCGTCGCCCGTGCCGGACACAAGCGGCACTTCCCCGCTAATGCACTTCAATATGCTGGTTTTTCCGGAGCCGTTCCTGCCGACAAGCGCGATTTTTTCCTTGTCCGACACCGAAAAATTTATTTCGGAAAGCACCGTATTGCCGTCGTACTCGACGGAGCCGTTGATAATCTCGATTCTCATAAGTCCGATTATACAAAACTTTTGTTTATTTGTCATTCGTTATGAACACAAGATAATAACGCGCTCTTTACATATTTTAAAATCGGTGCTATAATCCTATCAAACGAGGTAATGGTATTTATATGGTCGGTTTAACGTCAAACAATTTAATGAACCTTAGCATGGCGGAACGCTTCGATAAGTTCAAAGAAAAAGGCTTCGGCTCGGTCATGATATGGCTCGGCCCCGACGCCAAAGAATCCGCGGACGAACGCGCCACCCTTGCCGAACGCGCCGGGCTTTTCATTGAAAACTTCCATTTAAGTTGCGACCACCTGAACGAAATGTGGATCGACTGCAAGGAAGGGGACGAACGCATTTCCCGCTTTAAGGACGAAATTGCGGCAGCCTCGAAACACGGCGTGAAAACGGTTGTCTGCCACCTGACGCACGGCGATTTTCCGCCTTTTGTGTCGACAATCGGCACGAATCGTATCGAAGATCTTGTGAAATTTGCGGAAAACGCAAACGTGAAACTTGCGTTTGAAAACGTCATCACGAAAGACCACGTCACCTACGTTCTGGAAAATTTCAAGTCGCCTTACGTCGGGCTTTGCTATGACGTCGGACACGACCACTACTGGCGCGTTCAGGATTGGCTGGGGCTTTTCGGCGACAGGGTTTTCGCCCTGCACCTGCACGACAATTTCGCCGATAAGGATTCCCATTTCATACCCTTTGACGGCAGCATCGACTGGCAGTACACGCTGCCCCGCCTTGCGAAAACGAGTTACCGCGGCACGACTACGCTTGAAACGAAGGACGCCGCCTACGTTTACGACGCCTCGCCCGATAAATATCTGGAACACGCGTTAAGCGTCGGCAACTATATCGACAAATTCCTTGAAAGCAACCGCTGAACGGCAAAATAAAAAACACAAAACCGCGTTGGTTTTGTGTTTTCTTTTTGGTTGAGTTTTTTCGTTTGTTTTTCTTTTTTCGGTTTTATTGACCGATGACGGCTTTGATACGCCTGACTCCCGCGGAGCTTGACTGTTCTTTCGTGATTTTGAAAGATTTTAAGTCGCCCGTGTTGTTTGCATGCGGTCCGCCGCAAATTTCCTTGCTGAAATCGCCGATGGTATAAACTTTTACCTTTTCGCCGTACTTGTTGTCGAAGATACCGATTGCGCCCTGCGCCTTCGCTTCGTCAACGGTCATTTCTTCGCACACGACGGGAATATTCTTTTTGATTTGTTCGTTGACAAGGTCTTCAACCGCCTTTATTTCGTCCGCCGTCATTGCGCGGTCGAAACCGAAGTCGAACCTTAATCTTTCGGCGGTGATATTGCTGCCGCGCTGACGCGCCTCGCCGCCCAGAACTTTCATAAGAGCGGAATGTAAAAGGTGTGTTGCTGTGTGGAGTTTTGCGGTTTCTTCGGAATTGTCCGCAAGCCCGCCGTGGAATTTCTGTTCCGCGCCCGCCTGCGATTTTTTCTGATGTTCCTTGAACGCGTCTTCGTATCCTTGTACGTCGACTTCGAACCCGTTTTCGTGCGCGAGTTCTTCCGTCATCTCGATGGGGAAGCCGAAAGTATCGTAAAGACGGAACGCGGTTTTCCCGCTTATCGTCTTTGTGGGAATGTGTGTGATGACCTTTTCAAACTCCTTCAAACCTTGTTGCAGGGTGTTGGAGAACCTGATTTCTTCCTTGTCAAGTTCCGACACAATCCTGTCTTTATTGGTCAAAAGATACTGATAAACGTCCTGATATTGCGAAATATACTGTTCCGCAATTTTGGAAAGGGAACGCTCGGGAAGGTCGATAATGCGTCCGAAACGCACCGCACGACGGATAAGTCTTCTCAAAATATAGCCTTGGTCGACGTTGCTTGGCACAATGCCTTTCACGTCGCCGATAAGGAAGGTCGAGGTGCGGATATGGTCGGCGATTATTCGCATCGCTTTCGTGACGGTTTCGCTTTCGTCGTACTTGTGTCCCGAAAGATTTTCGATGAGCGCGATCGCGGGTTTGAACAAGTCGGTTTCATAAACCGATTTGTATCCGTTCAGAATGCAAAGCATACGTTCAAGCCCCATTCCCTCGTCGACGTTCTTTTGTTTAAGCGGCGAGAAGGTGCCGTCGGCGTTTTTGAAGTATTGCATAAAGACGTCGTTACCGATTTCGACGTACTTGCCGCAGTCGCACGCGGGCGAACATTCGTCCGAACATTTGGGTTTTCCGGTGTCAATGAACATTTCGGTGTCGGGACCGCAAGGACCGGTAACGCCGGCGGGACCCCACCAGTTGTTTTCTTTCGGAAGGAAGAAAATGCGGTCTTCGGGGACGCCCATCTTTTTCCAGAATTCCGCGCTTTCGTCGTCGCGGGGGCAATCTTCGTCGCCCTTGAAAACGGTAACCGCGAATTTGTCTTTGTCAAATTCCAACCGGTTCAGCAAAAAGTCGTACGAGCACGAAATTGCGTATTCCTTGAAGTAGTCTCCGAGCGACCATCTGCCCAGCATTTCAAAAAACGTGCAGTGCGTCGGATCGCCGACTTCTTCGATATCGCCCGTGCGGACGCAGATTTGCACGTCGGTCAGACGGTTGCCCGCAGGGTGTTTTTCGCCGAGAAGGTACGGTACGAGGGGGTGCATGCCCGCAGTCGTGAACAAAACCGTCGGATCGTTTTCGGGGATAAGCGACGCGCTGGAAATAACGGCGTGTCCCTTCGATTTGTAGTAGTCGAGATAAATTTTGCGAAGTTCGCTGCTTGTAAGATTTTTCATAAATATCCTTAAATTAAATTATCTTCTGATAAATTGCCCTGAACCCGTGCGGCAATACGCCGAGTTTGATGAGATAGCCTTCCGCGCCGTCGCCCTCGCTGACGGTGAGTTTGTCCGCGCCGAGATATTTCAGAATAAGCGAATACATGAGTATGCCCGGGGCGATGATGTCCGCGCGCTTTTCGGGGAGTCCTTTCACGTGGCGGCGTTCTTCCATCGTCATTTTGCTGATTTTGTCGTACATGTTTTCGATATCGGAAAGCGTCAGCACCGAGCCGTTGACGACGTTCGGATCGTATTTTTCAAGTTGGTTTTTCATTGCTGCCATCGTGGATATCGTGCCTCCGATTGCGACGACGTTGTCAAACGGCGGAATTTCGCCGTATCCCATAAGACAGTCGTTGATGAACGGCGTCATTTCGATTCTTTCGCGCTCGATTGCGGAAAGCCTGACGATGCCGTACGGCAAACTTTTGGAATATAATATGTTTTCGCCGTCGCCGACCGAAACTTCGGTGCTTGCGCCGCCCATGTCGATAACGCAGCATCTGCCTTTCGTGCTTGCGCCCAAGAACCCGATTTCCGCCTCGGTCTTTTTGTCCAGAATGTCGATTTCAAGCCCGCAAAGTTCCCTGACTCTGTCGACGAACCTGTATTTGTTTTTCGCGGAGCGCACCGCTTCCGTCGCATAGGCATAGACGTCTTCCGCGCCGTTTTGCATCGCAACGAAATAATACTCCGCAACGGCCTGAGCCGTACGTTCGATACTGACGGGTTGCAACGTGTTCATCTCGTCCATATTCTCGGCAAGACGCGTCGTGTTCACCCTTTTTTCGACCTTTTCGCCGTCCGTCATCATAAGCCTTACGGACGTGCTGCCTATGTCGATTACTCCGAATAACATAAGTCCCTCACTAAAATAATACAACTATTATAAACAAGTAATAAGAGTTTGTCAATTTATGAAAACTCAATGCATACATTGTTTTTATGGAAAACGAAAAAAGAGGAGCGCTCGCGCTCGAAAACGACCGCCTGACCGTTACGTCCGTTTCAAAAGTGATTTCGTCGGGCGACAAGTCGATTGTATTGATGCAAAACAAGGAAACTTTGACAATCACGGGCGAAGGGCTTTCCGTCACCGAAATCAACCTTGACTCGGGACGGCTTTCGGCAACCGGCAGAGTGAAAGAAATCAGGTTTTCGGAAACGCTCACGAAGGCGGGACTTATCAAAAAGATTTTCAAATGACGCACTCGATAATTTCCGAAAGTTTTATCTTTCTTTCGATGATTCTTTGCGGAATGACGTCGGGCGTGCTTTACGCCTTTCTTCGCGGTTTGCGCCGCGTCGTGAAGAAGAAGTTTTTCGCGTTCTTATCCGACGTTATTTTTGCGGCGGCAACGCTCGCAATGCTGTTTTTCGCGCTTGAAAAAACCTGCGGCGGTAACATAAGATTTTACCAAATCGCAGGTTTTATTGCGGGATTTTGTATTGTTAAACTGTTATTTGCGCTGATTACGCAGCGGCGCCAATCATAATCACCAGAACGTTTGAGCGTATTATCGCATAGCTGTATCCTTCAAGCCCGCGCCCGGACGCTTTCATCGCTTCTTTTGCGTAATTCTCCGCCGCGTACTTCGTTAAGGAAAACGCAAATTCAAACTCCACAATCGTCGATTTCGGGAGCGTTTTCAACGCACGCGCCATTTGCTGTGCCGCCAGATTATTGTTTGCGATAACGTAATTGTATTCCGTGCCGCTTGACGTATAAGTTTCGTGCGCGTAATAATCGAACTTTCCTTCCGCTTTCGGGTAATCGTGTCCCGGGTTTTCGACGTGAGTGTTTTTCGCTTCGTCATCGGACAACAGGAAGTAGGCGTGCGACAAAAATTCCTTGCTGTCGTCGCCGACGTCGCCCCAGGTCGTGTCGACGAAATACCACTCCTTGTCCCCCGTGCCGTTAAGGTCAAGCAGGACTTTGTTCCAGGCGTGTCCGCCGAAGTTTTGGCCGTCGCTTGACGCTTTGCCGCTGATACGCACGGCGGTGATACCCTCGATTCCGCACATTAAAACGAACGCTTTCGACTTCCCGTCGCAGACGGCGTGCATATCTTTCTTATAAAACTTATCAAGGAATATCCCTTCAAGGTAATATCCGTAATATTTCATTTTTTCGTTAAGACTCAAGAACTCTCTTTCGTCTTCGCTTAAATCGAAACGATTTTCGTACTTGTCTTTTGCGTTGGCGCAGTCGTGGTCGTAGCGCACGTTGTAGATTATGTAGTCGTAGATTGCGTGGACTTTTTCGTATTCGCTCATGTCGTCGGACACGATATAAGACAGCGCGTCTTTCGCGTTATCGTAAATTTGTTTGAGATTTTCGGCTTGCGAGCCCATGAACACGGGCTTGTAGCCCCACGCCACCGCCTTGTAAAGCATATTGCTTGTCGAAACGCTCATCGTTTCTTTCACGCTGTCGATATAAAAGTTTCTTGTTTTCTTTACGTTGTCGTAATGGGGTTTCGAATACGTATTTTGCACGGCGTCGGAGAAACCGTCGGGCGCGTCGTACTCAGGCGAATTGACCGTCTCGATAAGACCTGCCTCGTCGGCGAAGAACCTGAATTTTATCGTGAACTCGTTGCCGCTCGTTTTAAGCGAATATCCCGGGATAATGCCCGACTCTTCAACGTATTTGCTGACTTCCGACACGTCGTTTTCCACGGTTTCGGGCGTTGAGTATCCCGCGTAAAACTTGATTTCCGCGATTTTGTTTTCCAGAACGAAAAGGATAAGGTTTTTAAGTTCTTCCTTGGAAGTTATATATCTATTTTGCGCGTATCCGCCGTAGTCGTGGAAGTGCGAGGCGTAGTACCACGCTTCGTCGTGTTCCGAAAGATATACGATAGTTTTTGTTTTCGTGATTTTGTTTATTTCCGCCGTTACCTTATATTCGCCGCGGTTCGTCGGCTTAAACGAAAAGGTTTTGCCCGTCGAATAATACTTGTCGTTGACGTACCATTTGACGCTTTCGACGTCGGCTTTTGCAGGCGAAAGAGTTGCCGTGAACGTTACCGTTTCCGCCGTGGTCTGGCTGAGATTTCCTGTCACATCGACTTCGATATGGTTTGCGGCGACGTTGTCTTTAACGACGAAATTAACTTCGCGGCTTACTCCGTCCACAACGACTTTTAAGGTGAAATTCCCTTCTTTCCCGATTGCGGCAATCGTGTCGTTGACCTCGCCCATGCCGTTTGAACGGATTGTTTCAAGAGTCGTCGTGGAAATCAAATTCCCGCCTTCGTCGTAAACGTACGCCGTCGCGGTTTTTTTGCCAAATGACGAGTTGTCGAAATATCTTGCGCGCACGACGATTTTTTCTTCCGTACCGACGCGATATTTGTCAAGATATACAAGAAGTTCTTCGACGGCGCAGAATCCGACGGTTGCGGATTTTCCGCCCGCCGTTACGGTGGCAAAATATATTTCGCCCGCCGTGGGAAGATACGACGCGGTTTTGCCGCTTGCCGTCGCGACTTCTTCGCCCGCGCCGTTCGTGAATTTCCACGAAAAGACGGTGGCGGGGTTCGTGCCGTCGTTGAGCGTTGCGGAAAAATCGACGCTTTTCGGCGTTTCGCCCGATTGCAACAACTGATATTGATTTTCAACGCCGATTTTTACCGTTGAAACGTCGGCGTAATCGACGTTTACTTTGAGTTCCGCCGTGTCGCCTTTGCCGTTGGTTGCGGTAATCGTGACCGCGGTCTGGGTTTTCCCGACGGCTTTTATGCTTGTCCGCCCGTATATTTCGACCTTTGTTTTGTCCGACGTGGACAAAGTGAACTCGTCGGTGCGCCCGTCGCTGAGCGTTACGTCGTACGTTTCGCCGATTTTCAGCGTTATCTCGCTTTCGGACAGCGCAAACTTCCCTTCCGGGTGCAAAATTCCTTGTATAAGACTGCATCCGCAAAGCGCGGCGCAAAGAAGCGCGACAACCGCGGCAATCAGCGTTATTTTCAAAAATCTTTTGTTTTTCATAGTAAATATATTTTATACTAATCTTGTTAAAAGGTCAATACGTATTTTTTCTTGTTAAAGCCACTTCGATGTGATATAATCGGTCTTATGCAAGATACCATTCCTTTTCTTACGACGATAATCACAAAAGCCGAAGCGGATGATATGAATCCGCTTGTTCTCGCTTTCGTCGGCGACTCCGTACAACAACTGTACGTCAGAACGCGGCTTGCCCTTTCGTCCGACAAAAAATCGGGCGCGCTCCATAAACTCGCAACCAAGGAAATCAAGGCGGAAGCGCAGGCGGATAAAATCGAAAAACTGCTGCCGTGTCTTTCGGAAGAAGAAGTCGCGGTTTACAAGCGCGCAAGAAACGCGCATTATTCGTCGTCGGCAAAAAACGCAAGTATCGGCGACTACAAAAAAGCAAGCGGATTCGAGGCTCTTCTCGGATACCTGTATCTCACGGGAAAACACGACCGCCTGAACGAATTGCTTTCAATCGAATAAGGAGAACTCATGTTAATTACGGGAAAAAACGCAGTCTATGAGGCGTTGCGCTCCGACGCAACCGTTGAAAAACTTTACGTGCAAAGAGGCGAAACGACGGGCGTCGTAAAAAACATAATCGCCCTTGCAAAAGAAAAGAAAATCGTCGTGTCCGTCGTAGATAAAACCGCGCTCGACCGCATCACGCAAAACGCAAAACATCAGGGAGTCGCGCTTACTCAGACGGAGTTTGTTTATTCGTCTTTGGACGACATTTTGTCTTTTGCGAAATCGAAAGACGAGCCGCCCTTTATCGTGATTCTGGACGAACTTTCCGACCCCCACAATCTCGGCAGTATTATCCGTACGGCGGAGTGCGCGGGCGTGCACGGGATCGTCATCGGAAAGCACCGCGGCGTTACCGTGAACGACACCGTTTTAAGGTGCTCCGCAGGCGCGGCGGAACACGTGAAAATTGCGAAAGTTACCAACGTCAACGACGCGATAAATTATCTTAAATCGCAAAATGTGTATGTTTATTGCGCGGATATGGACGGTGAACCTATGTATCGTGCAAATCTTACCGGAGCAATCGCATTGCTTGTCGGCGGCGAGGACAGCGGCGTAAAACGCCTTTCAAAGGAACTTGCCGACGGCGTAATTTCCATTCCGATGAGCGGAAAAATCAACAGTCTGAACGCCTCGGTTGCCGCCGCCGTCGTGATTTACGAAAAGGTACGACAGGACAGAAAATGACATACGAAACTTTGCCCGACGAGGAACTTGCAAAACGCGCGCAGTCAAACGACTCCGCCGCCGTAAACGAACTGTTGCATCGTCATAAATCGCTGGTCAACAAGGCGGTGCGCCGCTTCTTTTTGCCGTCGGGCGACACCGACGATCTTGTGCAGGAAGGAATGGTCGCGCTGTTCAACGCGATTATGAATTACGACGAAAAAGCCGGCGCGAGTTTCACAACGTTTGCCTACATCTGCGTCCGCAAAAGAATTATCGGTTTAATCAGGAAATCTTCAAGCGGGAAAAATCGCGCGCTTAACGACAGCGTGCCGCTTGACGACGTCGAAATCGCGTCGGGCAATCCCGAAACCGTTTATATCGAAGAGGAGCGGGAAACCCTTTTAATGCGGGAAATCGAAAGCGTTTTGTCGGAAGAAGAACAGCGGATTTTTTACGCTTATCTTGACGGCGACTCGTATCGGGAAATCGCCGCCTCTCTTTCGGTTTCCACAAAAAAAGTCGACAACACCCTGCAAAAAATAAGAAAATCGCTGAAAAAATCGTTAAATCGCTGACTTTTTCGCCGATTTTCGCTTTACATAAACGAATAAATTATTTATAATAATTGCACGTTGATATATTATCAACGAATTTCCTTGCCTGTTTAAGCAGGCCACAAAGTCCACAAGGAGGTATAAAAAGATGAACAAGTATGAAATCCTTTACATCATCGACAATGACGTTTCGGAAGAAGACAAGGCTGCTCTCGTCGACAGGTTCTCGGACCTCGTCGTAAAGCTCGGCGGCACCGTTGACGGCATTGACAAGTGGGGTACCCGCAAATATGCATATCCCATCAACGATAAGAACGAAGGCTACTACGTCTTGATGAACTTTACGGCAGACGCATCCGCTCCCGCCGAAATCGATCGTCAGATGAAAATCACAGACGCAATCGTACGTCAGATGATTATCCGCAAATAACCGCATAAGGGGTCATTTATGAACAAAGTATTTTTAATCGGTAATTTAACAAAGAATCCCGAACTCACCAACACCGGCTCGGGCATTCCCGTTTGCAGATTCACGCTTGCCGTGTCGCGCAGATTTTCCAACAGCGACGGCGTAAGAGATACCGACTTCCTTCCCGTTGTCGTATGGAGAACGCAGGCGGAACATTGCAACAAATACTTGAAAAAAGGCAGTAAAGCAGCCGTATCCGGATCGGTTCAGACCCGCAGTTACGACGCTCCCGACGGAAGCCGCAGATACGTCACCGAAATCGTTGCCGACGAGGTTCAGTTCCTCAGCACCAAGGCCGAAGACGAATCCGCCTCGAACGACGGCGTGTTCGACGACCTTAAAGCCGTTGACGAGAATCTGCCCTTCTGATTTTCGCCCGTATATAGGGCTCAATAATTAAGAGGTATATTAAAATGAGTGAAGAAGTAAAACGCCCCGTTCAGGGCGGCAAAAGAATTCCCAAAAAGAAAGTCTGCCAATTCTGCGTCGATAAGGCAACCGAAATCGACTACAAAGACGTTGCCAAACTTCGCAAATACATCACCGAAAAAGGCAAGATGATGCCCCGTCGTATGACCGGCGTCTGTGCAAAACATCAACGCTTCTTGTCCGACGCAATCAAACGCGCCCGCGTTATGGCATTGCTTCCCTACAAAGCAGACTAATTATTAAACCAATCAAAAACGCACCGTTTCCACGGTGCGTTTTTTGCTGCGCGCAAGACGTTTACATCTTTTTTTCTTGACTGTCAATAGGACACTCTTGCCATATAGCAATAGACCGTTTTCTTTCGAGGTATTGTTTTAAATATATGCGTTGGCGGTTTTATGGCTGTTCGGTATTTATAAATGACTTTCACGCATATCCGTTGCGAAAAGCAAAGCAGAATAAAACACTTTTGATATAAAAGCGATGATGCGATGTTTTTGCCTTTGGCAAAAGCGATGCACCTTCGGCGCGATGTGTGCCTTTGGCACGTTGCACGTCGCACACTGCACTTTTGAAATCGCATTATCGGGGGCGATAATGCTCACTCTTTTGCTTGTGTGCGCCTTTTCCCCTCGGGTACACAGTTTCCCGCGGGGTCCCCGTATTTTCGCTCGGAATGACGTAAAGCGTGTTGCACGGAATAAAAAACCAACAAAAAAGCACCCATTTGGGTGCTTAAATATTAAATCCCCCCAAAACGGCGAGAATTTGATTAAATAATTTCTTTTCCAAAACGGCGAGAATTTGATGAGATTGTGGTTTTCTCGGCGGGTTCTGAAAAATCCAGTGTACTTGGCGTACACGATTTTTCGGGTTCCGCCGAAAAAGCAAAATATCGCGAATTATCGCCGTTTTGCTTAATTGTATTGGTTTTGAAGAAGATCGAGCATCTCCCTGCTCCCGCCGACAAGCAACGTATCGCCGTCAAGCAAAGGCTCGTCCGCGGCGAAGTTGACGATGACGTCGTTATCGCGCTCGACCGCAAGAACGTTGACGTCGTATTTTTTGCGGATATCCAGCGTCACAAGAGAGCTTCCCGCCCAACTTGACGGAAGTTCCATTTCGATAATGCTGTATTTGCTGCTTATGGTCATTATGTCGTGCAGCAAGGGGTTGGCAAGGCGTGCGCCCATTTTTTCGCCCATTTCCATTTCGGGAATGACGACCTCGTCCGCGCCGACGCGTTCCAGAACCATTTTATGTTTAAGGTTTTCGGCCTTTGCGATGACCTTTTTGACGCCGATTTCCTTGCAGGTGAGCGTGCACAAAACGCTTGCTTCCAGGTCGCTTGCGATGCCGATAATGACGACGTCGAAGTTTTCGATGCCGAGCGCGCGCAAAGTGCGTTCGTCGGTAACGTCGGCGACGACGGCGTGCGTGGTGTACTCGTGCGCTTCCGTGATGACCTCTTCTTTTATATCGACGGCAAGGACTTCCTCGCCTTTTTCAAACAAGGTTTTCGCGACGGTCGAGCCGAATCTGCCAAGTCCGATTACCGCAAATTGTTGATTTTTCGATTTTTTGTTTTTCATAAAATAAACCTCCGCTTATCCGATAAGAATTTTGGCATCGGGGTATTTGATATTTGCCGATTGTTTTTTTGTATTCAAAAGCGCGGTGCCGATTGTCAGCGGCCCGAGACGACCGATGAACATCGAAAAACACAGCGTAATGAGCGCGGGTGTATGGAGCGACGTCGTGAGCCCTGCCGATACGCCGACCGTGCCGAACGCGCTGAACGCCTCGTACATGCTGTCGATGACGGACAACTGCACGCCGTACGCCGCCTCCGTCGCCCAGATTATGAGAGCCTGCGCGAAAGATCCCAGGAAACATGCCGTCGTAACGACCGCCGCGCGTTTTATCGTCCTTGTATTGATTGTTTCCTTGCCGACAACGACTTCGTCGCGGCCACGGAATACGGACGCGAACAACATAATCATAACGAAAATGGTTGTGGTTTTTACGCCGCCGCCCGTCGATGCGGGACACGCGCCGACGAACATAAGCACCATCGTCGCGACTTTTGCGCCGTCCGTGAGATTTGCCTGGTTTATCGACGTCCATCCCGCTGTCCTTGCCGTCGTCGACTGGAAAAACGCGTTAAGGACTTTGTCGCCCCAGTCCATCGGACCGAGCGTGCCGGGATTGTTCCATTCGATACCGAGTATCATCGCCGCGCCGACAACAAGCAAAATCGCCGTCATCGAAAGCGAAACGCGCGTGTGAAGCCGAAGCGGTCTGTTTCTCTTTTTCCTTAATATGTCGTTGAAAACCAAAAAGCCGAGCCCGCCCGATATGATAAGCACCATTACGGTGATAAGTACGACGGGATCGTGCGAAAATGCCGAAATGCTGGAAAACGCGCCGTAGTCTTTGCCCATTATGTCGATGCCCGCGTTGCAGAACGACGAAACCGCCGTGAACAACGAAACGTATATGCCGCGCGCGCCGAGTGCGGGGACAAGCCTTGTCATAAGCATAAGCGTGCCGAACCCTTCAAAAATGAACGTGAACGCAAGGATTCGTTTTGTCAGTTTCACAACGCCTTTCAGGCTGTCCTGGTCAAGCGACTCCTGAATCGTCATGCGCTCTTTCAGGCTGATTTTCTTGCCGACAAGCATAAACATGAACGTCGTCGTGGTCATGAACCCGAGACCGCCGATTTGTATGAGCAACAAAACGACGATTTGTCCGAAAATCGACAGCTGAGTTGCGGGATCTATGACGGTAAGCCCCGTCACGCACACCGTGGTCGTCGACGTGAACAACGCGGGAACAAAGCCGATTGTCTTTCCGCTTGCCGAAGAAAACGGAAGCACCAGCAAAATCGTCCCGACGGCGATGACGCCCAAAAACCCGAGCACGATATATCGCGCGGGAGTCATAAGATTCTTAATTTTTTTGCCGACAGCCTTGAACAACTGCCCTGTTTTTTCTTTCATCAATCCTTAATTTCCCATTCGATCGGCGCGATACCGTTTTTTTCCAAAAACTCGTTCGTCCTTGAAAACGGCTTGCTGCCGAAAAAGCCGTTGTATGCAGAAAGCGGACTTGGATGTGCGCTTTCGATAACGTAATGTATCGGATTTGTAATATATTGCTTTTTCGAACGAGCGTTTGCGCCCCACAGAATAAAGACTATCGGGGTGTCCCGCTCGTTAAGTTTTTTGATTATATCGTCGGTGAAAATCTGCCAGCCGCAGTTTTTGTGGCTGTTGGCAAGGTGCGCGCGCACCGTCAATACCGAGTTCAGAAGAAGCACGCCCTGCTTTGCCCAACTTTCAAGACAGCCGTGCGGCGCGGGCGAAATGCCCAGATCGCTTTTCAGCTCTTTGTAAATATTGACAAGCGACGGCGGAATATCCACTCCTTTTTTCACCGAGAAGGAAAGCCCGTGAGCCTGCCCTTCTTCATGATAAGGGTCTTGTCCGATTATCACCGCTTTGACGGCGTAATAATCGGTGTATTTCAGCGCGTTGAATATGTCGTACATCGACGGATAGCAGACGTGATGAGAATACTCGTCTTTCAGAAATTCGCGGATTTTAAGGTAGTTTTCTCCCGAAAACTCGTCCTTCAAAATCTCGTCCCAGCTGTTGCCGATGCTCACCATATATTATTTAAGTTCCTCGTATTTTCTTGCCATCATGGCGTCGATATAGGAAAGCGCGTCTTCGTATTTCACTTTGTCCGCCGAAAGCGTCGCGCGGTCGGTAACTTCGATTTCGTCGTTTTGAAGTCCGCGGGGGCTTACCACGACGCGGATAGGCATACCCATAAGGTCGGCGTCGGCGAATTTCACGCCGTTTGAGACGTTTTCGCGGTCGTCAAGAAGCACGTTCACGCCTTTTTTCATAAGCGCGTCGTACAGCGCAAAAGCCTTTTCGCGGACGTTTTGGTCGTCGATACGCAAGGGGCAGATGTGCACCTTGTAAGGCGCAACGGTGATTGGCAGAATAAGTCCCGCTTTGTCGTTGCTTTCCTGCGCGATTGCGGCGATTGCACGGCCTACGCCGATACCGTAACAGCCCATAATGGGGTTGACGGCTTCGCCTTTTTCGTTAAGCACGGTCATGCCCATGCTCTTTGTGTATTTCGTGCCGAGCTGGAAAATGTTGCCGATTTCGATGCCGTTTTCAAGGTGCAGCGGTTTTCCGCAAACGGGGCATTTGTCGCCTGCTTTCACTTTTGCGATATCGACGAACGATTTGGGCTTAATATCGCGTGCGACGTTCACGCCTTTCACGTGGTACAGCGGTTTGTTTGCGCCGGTAACCATATTGTACGCACCTTCCAAAGACTTATCGAAAACGACGATTCCGTCTTTCAGGTCAAGCCCGATTGGCCCGATATTTCCCGCGACGAGCCCCGATTCTTCGTCGGCTTCCCACGGGACGATGTTTTTCATAATCGCTTTTTTGAGTTTGGCTTCGTTGACTTCCAAATCGCCCCTGATAAACGCGACGACAACCGTCTTTTCGCCCTTCACGGCGTAAACGACCGCCTTTATCGTCTGATAAGGCTGAACTTTCAAAAACTCCGAAACTTCCGCAATGTCTTTGGCGTCGCCGGTGAAAACCTCTTCCTTTTCCGCGTCCGCGCCGAAATCGACCTCGGGACGTACGCCCGTCGCGACTTCCATATTCGACTTGTATCCGCACTCGTCGCAAAGCACGAGCGTGTCTTCGCCGACCTCTGTCAGCAGCATAAACTCGTGAGCGATACTGCCGCCCATCATACCGCTGTCCGACTTGACCGCGATGAATTTTTTCAGCCCGATACGGCGGAATATGTTGTTGTATGCGTCGTATTCCTTGTAATAATGCTTTTCAAGGTCCTCCTGCGTCATGTGGAACGAGTACGCGTCTTTCATCGTGAATTCCCTGACGCGGATAAGTCCGCCGCGGCAACGAGGCTCGTCGCGGAACTTCGTCTGAATCTGATAAATCATGAACGGAAGTTGATTATAGCTCGAAACGGTGTTTTTTGCAAGGTGTACCGCCGCTTCTTCGTGCGTCATTCCGAGAAGCATGTCTTTGCCGCTTCTGTCCTTAAACCGCACCATCTCGCTGCCGATGCTTGAATATCTTCCCGACTGCTCCCAGAGTTCCCTGGGCATAACGACGGGGAACTTCACTTCCTGTCCGTCGATTTTGTTCATTTCGTCGCGGATAATGTCTTCGATATTCTTCGCCATAAGCTGAGCGGGAGAAGTAAGCGAGAAAATGCCGTTTGCAACCGGCTTGATATACCCCGCGCGGGCAAGCAGCGCGTGGCTTAAAATGGTAACGTCCGCAGGGGCTTCCTTAACGCGTTCCCCCACAAGTTTCGATAAAAGCATAATGCCTCCGATAAAAAGTCGTAAATATTAAAGATATACAAAGTATATACTTATTTTATAATTTAGGCAAGGATTTGACGAAAATATAAACTCCGCGGGATTTTTCAATCTTTTTCGGAAAAATAAAAAGACGTGCGTTTCGCACGTCTTTTATCGTTGATTTTCTTATAGCAAGCGTGAATAATAAGAACGATTGCTATATTAAACATCGAGTTTCATCCACTCGCCTTTGATCCAGCCTTTCTTTTCAAAAAGGATTCTAAGTAATAGCGACACGACTGCGGGAATTACGAACATTAAAAACACGATGCCAAGCGCGATATTCGCGTCCGACACAACGCCTTTCGACGCATCAATAACACCAATTACACCGACAAGACCGCTCGTTCCCATTCCTCCGCCTATTGCAGTACAACGAAGTTTGAACACGCAAGTCGCAATCGGACCTACGATTGCGGAGGCAATAATCGGCGGCACGAAAATGAGCGGGTGTTTCATAATGTTGGGGATTTGCAACATGCTGGTGCCGATACCTTGCGAGATAAGTCCGCCGACGCCGTTTTCTTTGAATGACATCACCGCAAACCCTACCATCTGCGCCGCGCATCCGACGACAGCCGCGCCGCCCGCAAGCATCATCGCATCCGACGAACTTTGCACTGCGATTGCCATCCAAATTGCTGCCGAAGACGTGGGCATCGTCAAAAGTATACCCATCACGACGGATATCACAACGCCCATAATAAAGGGTTGCGCCGTCACCGAAATTTCAATGAATTTCTGAATTACTTTTATGAGCCAGATTGCGGGATATGCGACAAACATTGAGATTATCGTCACAAACATCACCGTTAAAGGTACGATTAAGATATCAAGTTTTGTTTTGCCTTGTACAAGCAACACAATTTCCAAAGCGATAAGAGTCGACACGTACGAGCCGATGGGGTTGCCTGGCTTTCCCACCGAGAATGCCGTTATCGAGTCCGCCACCGCCTTAAACGAAAACCTTCCTTCCTCAAAAAGTCTAAATACTTCATCGGGCAAAAACGCTCCCAAAAATCCCGCGACCGCACACGCAAAAACAACAAGGTCGGGCGCTTTCAATTTCTTGGCAATACCTACGCCGATGCCCGCGCCCATAAGCGTGCAGGCGATGTTTCCGATGAGAATAAGCAGTGCGCCGAAGCCCGAATTCGCGCCGCACCATCTGCCGATTTGCTTTAATATCGTCCCTGCGATAAGCGTGACGAACAGTCCTTGCGCCATTCCCGAAAACGCGTCGATGAAGTAACGATTCGCATACTTTTTGACGACGGTTTTCCACTTCTTTTCGGGTTCTTTCTGCTGAAATACGACGGGGTTTGTTTCGATTTCGGGAATAACGTTTACGGGTTCGGATTTCATTTACCTTTCTCCTTTATGCAGACTTTGCGTTGCGCCTTTTGTCCGCGACCTTATCAAGTTAATAAGATTTTAATGAATTCTCTTATAAAAGTCAAACCTTATTCCCCCTTTCGGCGTTTTTCCGCCGTATCTTTCGTCGTTTTTTGTTTTTTAATAAAAAATCCCGCAATCTCGTTGCGGGAATTTCGTTTTGTTTTGAAAAATTAGCAGCAGTTTACATTATCGTCTTTTCGCCACGGAAAAGTTGCTGGCGTTCCTGCATATACTTCATCGTATCGACCGTCACGTTAAGCGCGCTTTTGAAGGCTTTGTCGTATGCCGACGACAGTTCGTTGTCGCCTTTTTTGAGTTCGATCGTAGTCGTGGGGATTTTGCGCCGCGCAAACGGCGTGCTGTCGGTGAAAAGCGTTTCGCTGTACCTGAACGCCACGTCGTCGCACACTTCCTTGATCGCTTTGAACGCCACGTTGTTGATTTTCAGGTCGTAAATATTTTTGTATTGTCTGTCGCCCTGTATCACGACGTTGTCGCAATCGCCGACTTTTGAAAAGTTTATCACGACGGGATTTATCAGTGATTCGTCCCTGCCGTAGTGTTGCAATATGAGTTGTTCCGCGCCCTTTGCGCCGCATTCTTTCGCGCCGAAGCACGCAAGCACGACTTTCGTATTGTCGGGGATAAGTTCGGGATGCAGCCTTAAATAGTCCGCAACCGCAAGGGATACCCCCGCCGCCTGCAATCCTTCGTGTCCGATGTTGCTGTTGCGCTTTTTGTATGAAAACATCGTGACAAGATAAAATATCGCAAGTCCGCAGAATATCGTCGGGAATAAAAACATCACCGCTTTGTCGCCGACGTTTAAGTGCGGCAGACATATCGCGATAATTTCAAACACGAAAAGTACGGGTATGCTGATTATCGACAACGCCTTGAACGCACGTGAAATCCATTTCGGCAGGTTTTTATCTTTCAGGAACATTACGACGTCCGATCTGTCCATATCGCTGTCGTAGTGGCTGCCGATGACAAGAGTGTTCTCGGCAGGGGCTTTCGCCTCGATTGACGACAATACGTTGTACGACGTGCGCTTCGGGAAAAGCGCGTTGAACGTGTTTTTGTTTGTCAGAACCTGTACGAAAAGCATTGCGCCGACAAAAATGGTAACAAGCATTGACAGCGCAAGAAAACCGTATGTGACGGCTTTGTCGTCGATAAGCACGCCCACTATATAAAACGCAAGCGCGATCGCGAAAATCACCCCGTAAACGGGTATGCCGAATCGTCCCGCAAGCGGCGCGACGGTGGTGGGTTCCGTCCTTGCCGGAAGCCCCAGAATCTTTTCGTAAAGCTCACGGATTTTTACCGCGCCTTTCTTTTCGTCAACGCTTGTCGCAATCCTGACGGGCGCGGCGGTTTCAACCTTTTCCACAAAAGTGTCGGCGATGATGTTCGCCCTTTTAAGGTCGACTTCCGACGGCGTTATGTTGCCGTTTTCGGGCTTTATATTGTCGTTTTCAACGTTTAACATCGTTTTTTACTCATAGAATAGAATGTCGCCGTAAGACGGGAACGGCCATTCTTTCTTCTCGATGATAAGTTCGAGCTTGTCCACGCTTTCACGCAGTCTGTTCATTGCGACAAGGACTTTGTCGCGATAACACTCTGCCTGTTTTTCAAAATTCTCAATCGACTTTGCCTTTGCAAGAGCGTGTTCAAGATCGGTCGTGCGACGATCGGTTTCGTCGATAAGTTTATCGGTTTCGGCAAGCAGTCTTTCGTCCGCCGCCCCGAATTTCTGATTTATTTCCCTTACGTCTTTCAGGTATGCCGCAAGTTTTCCTTCCGTCCTCATGACCGCGGGCAAAATTTGTTTCCTTGCGATATTTCGCATTGCAAGAGCCTCGATATTGACGGTTTTTGCGTAATTTTCAACAAAGATTTCATAGCGGCTCGTAAGTTCCTTTTCGCTTAAAACGCCGTTCCTTTCATAAAGATTGACAATATCCTTGTCCAGCATACATTTGAACGCGTCAAGGCTGTTGGACGTCATATGAAGACCGCGGCGTTTCGCTTCTTCCACCCATTCCTTGCTGTAATTGTTGCCGTTATAGATGATGCGGCCGTGCGCGCGGATATAAGACACGATGATTTCTGACAACGCGTGGTCGAGGTCTTCGCCCGATTTTGTCTTTTCTTCGATTTCGTCGGCGATACGGCGCACCATTTCGGCGGTTATCGTGTCAAGGACGATTATGGACGTCGCAAGCGACGCGCTGCTGCCGACCATGCGGAATTCAAACTTGTTCCCCGTGAACGCAAACGGCGAGGTGCGGTTTCTGTCGGTGTTGTCCTTTTTGAGTTTTGGGAAAGACGGCAGCCCCATTTTGATGTACTCTTTGACTTTCGTAACGGCGGTTTTGCCTTCTTTCAGCGTTTCAAACGCCGAGTAAAGGTCGTTGCCGACGAAAACCGAAATTATCGACGGGGGTGCTTCGTTTCCGCCCAGACGGTTGTCGTTTCCCGCGCTTGCCGCGCTCATTCTGACAAGGTCGGCATATTCGTCCACGCCCGCGATGACCGCAAGTATCATAAGCATGAATATGCGGTTTTCGGCGGGATTGCTGCCGGGCTCAAGCAGGTTCACGCCCGTGTCCGTCATTATCGACCAGTTGTTGTGTTTGCCGCTGCCGTTGACACCGTTGAAAGGCTTTTCGTGCAGCAGACACGCAAGGTCGTGCTTTTCCGCAACCTTTTTCATCGTTTCCATGATAAGCTGGTTCTGGTCGGTCGCGATGTTTGCGGACGTGAAAATCGGCGCAAGCTCGTGCTGAGCGGGCGCGACTTCGTTATGCTCCGTCTTTGCGGCGATGCCGAGTTTCCAGAGTTCGCGATTCAGATCTTCCATAAAAAAGGCGACGCGGTCACGGATTGTCGCATAATACTGGTCGGACTTTTCCTGTCCTTTTGCGGGTGGCGCGCCGAACAAAGTACGTCCCGCGTACTTCAAGTCTTCGCGCTGCATATAGTGGTTTTTGTCAATCAAAAAATATTCCTGCTCGCCGCCGACGACGGGAGTAACTTTTTTGGTTTCGTTGTCTCCGAGAATCCTTAAAAGCCTTAAAACCTCGCGGTTTAAAACGTTCATACTGCGAAGGAGCGGGGTTTTTTTGTCAAGAGCCTCGCCGGTGTAGGCGCAAAACGCCGTCGGTATGCACAGTACGCCCGCGCCGCCCTTTGAACGCTTGATAAACGCCGGGGAACTGCAATCCCATACGGTGTAACCGCGCGCCTCGAACGTGGCGCGGATTCCACCCGACGGGAAACTCGACGCGTCCGCTTCGCCCTTTGAAAGACTTTTGCCCGAAAATTCCAAAAGTACCTTTCCGTCTTTGTCGACGGAAATGAAACTGTCGTGCTTTTCCGCAGTGTATTCCGTCATCGGCTGGAACCAATGCGTGAAATGCGTCGCACCCTTTTCGACAGCCCACGTCTTCATTGCCGCGGCAACTTCGTCGGCAAGACTCCTCGGAAGTTCGTCGCCGCGCGCGATAACGTCTTTCAGCGCGCGATACGCGTCTTCCGACATATATCGCTGCATCACTTCATCGGTGAACACTTCTTCCTGAAAAATATCTTTGATGTTCAGTCTTTCGTAATAAGCCATAAAAAATCCCTTTTCGATTTAATTACTATATTATAGCCTTAATAAGTTACTATAGTCAATGATTTTTCCTTAATAAAAACGGGCGCGGTTTTCGCGCCCGACCTTTTTCGTTATGCCTTTTTTATCGTGAATCCGTCTTTCGTGTCGACAAGAATAAACCCTTTGTCCGCGATTTCTTTCCTGATTTCGTCGGCGAGAGCGTAGTTCTTTTCGGCTTTCGCCGCCTTTCTCTTTTCCGCGAGCGCGAAAATTTCTTCGGGGACGGACACGTTGTCTTCGGCGTCGGCTTTGTCGTATTTTTTCAAAAATTCTTTTGCATCCGCGCGGAACAATCCAAGGATATCGTAGTTTTCACGGATTGCGTTGATGTCTTCGATTGCGGTTACGTCGCCGTCTTTCAGCTTCTTTCTGACGATTTTGAAATATCCGAAAAGATTGCTTATCGCAAGCGCGGTGTTGAAGTCGTCGTCCATGCAATTTACAAAGTCTTCTCCGATTTTTTCGGTCTTTTTGCTGCTTTCAAGCCCGGATTTTTCGGCTTCTTCCAAAACTCTGTAAAAGTCGACAAGGTGTTTTTCGGCGGTGGGGAACAAATCGTCCGTAACGTTAATGTCGGCGCGATAGTTCGTCTGCAACAGCGCGAATTTTATCGTTTCCGCCGAATACTTTTTCAACAAGTCTTCAAGGAGCAAACTGTTGCCCAAAGACTTGCTCATTTTTTGTCCGTTGACCTTGATAAGCCCGTTGTGAATCCAGTATTTCACGAATTTTTTGCCGGTAAGCGCCTCGGTCTGCGCGATTTCGTTTTCGTGATGCGGGAAAATAAGGTCGCGGCCGCCGCCGTGTATGTCAATCTGATCGCCGAAAGCCGCGCGGTTCATTGCCGAACATTCGATATGCCAGCCGGGACGTCCTTTGCCCCACGGGCTGTCCCACGAGATTTCGCCTTCTTTTGCGGACTTCCAAAGCGCAAAGTCCAGCGCGCTTTTCTTGTTGTCTTCGTTTTCAATGCGGACGCCGGAAAACGCTTCTTCGGTTTTTCTGTTGCTGAGCGCGCCGTAGGACGGGAATTTTTCGACGGAGAAATACACGTCTCCTTCGGGCGTTGCGTAGGCGTACCCTTTTTCTTCCAGCCCCTTTATGAAGTCAATGATGTTATCGATATTGCACGTCGCTTTCAGCCAGATGTCGGGATCGTCCACGTCGAACTCACGCATAACTTTGTCGATGCGTTTTATCATCATTGCCGCGTACTTGTCGGCAGGGATTCCCGTTTCTTTCGATTTTGCGATAATCTTATCGTCGACGTCGGTGTAATTCCTCGCATACGTTACGTCAAAGCCCCTTTTCACAAGGTACTTTCTGATGATGTCGTAAATGAGCGCCTGATATGCGTGACCGATGTGAGCGTCGCCCGAAACGGTGATGCCGCACGCGTACATATTTATTCTGTTGCCCGAAAGCGGAATAAGTTCTTCCTTTCTTCTTGTCAGCGTATTGTATACTTTAACCATACTTTTTCTCCTTTAATCTGTCGTTTCGGTTGATTTTGTGTTTTCTTCGTTTGCAATCGAATAACGCGAACAGTTGATGCCCGAAAGGTTTTCGATTTGCGTTAGCCTTGCGTTTATGCGGCGAAGTTCTTCCAGCACGGGGTCGGGAAGTTCCACCTGGTTTAAGCTGTCCACGCGCTTTCCGTCCTGCTTTACGATGCGCCCGGGAACGCCCACGACTGTGCAGTTTTCGGGCACCGGTTTCAGCACTACGCTGCCCGCGCCGATCTTACTTCCCTTGCCGACGGTGAACGGCCCAAGGACTTTTGCGCCCGCCGCAATCACGACGTTGTCCTCAATCGTGGGGTGTCGTTTGCCCGCGTCTTTGCCCGTGCCGCCAAGCGTTACGCCCTGATAAAGCGTAACGTTGTTGCCGACTTCCGCCGTTTCGCCGATGACGACTCCCGCGCCGTGGTCGATGAACACTCCTTTGCCGATCGTCGCGCCCGGGTGAATTTCAATGCCCGTCCAGAACCGCACGTGTTGCGAAATTACCCGCGCAAGGAATTTCATTTTGTGTCTGTAACACCAGTTTGCGGGACGATGCCACATAAGCGCCTTTACCCCGGGATAGGTAAACAGCACCATAATTTTGCTTGTCGCGGCAGGATCTTTTTCCATTGCCGCCGCCACGTAACTTTTGAGATATCCCGACATTTTTACCTTCCTTTAATAAAAAATCCGTCCGAAAAGTTTCCTTTAAGGACGGGCTGAAATTAACTCCGTTGTTCCACCTCAATCAAGGATAGCGCAATAACGTTTGCGCGCACGCACGGGCATTTCCTCCCGTAAGGCTCAAAACCGCACTTTCCCGCATTTATCCAAAAAACCTTGCAGCCAAAAGGGTTTTCTCTCTTGATGGCGTCCTGCGCTACTCTTGTTTCTCATCGCCTGTGAGTTTAATATATTATATTTATTATTACGCGCGTTGTCAACTAGTCGCACACGCGTCGCACACTTCACTTTTGAAATCGCATTATCGGGGACGATAATGCTCACTCTTTTGCTCGTGTGCTCCTTTTCCCCAAAAGTACGAAAGTATCTTTTGGGGTCCC
>UMJL01065271.1_pt1 | contig 94874 bp, 87 predicted proteins | sample 1966071 | NCBI WGS metagenome assembly UMJL01 (sample SAMEA4836148, study PRJEB28245) | human gut metagenome | biome: gut microbiome; material: fecal sample | place: Denmark | collected 2008
TGTTAATTCGCAAAGTAAATTCTAGTAAATCCTTGAAAGTATCATTTACACTTTTCATATCCATAAAAAATGGTGGGTAACTAGTAACTAGCCACCTCACCACTATTTTTGTTCTATATAGAATTTTTTTGTGCAAACTTTGCAATCTTCCAAGAACCGTCATCGATCTTGACAAGCCATACCTTCTCTACCTGATCAGTCTGCTTGTTCCTCTTGGTATCCTTATAGGTCTTATTGTAAAACTCACTATACATAGCAGTCTTATCATCTGTCCTAAAGTACTCTATATCGTATTTCACCTTAAATATACAAGTATCCTCTGGTGAAAACACATCTACCTTGTTATTCTTTCTAGGAAATTCAACAAGATCTTCCTTAACTTTGATCTTTTCTATAGACTTAATCTTCATGTCTTTCAGATTTTTAAACATCTTTCCCGTAATCCTAGCTTTCTTGCTATTCAACCTATCATAAAGGATCCATGTCTTATACTTACTCGGCGGCATCAATACTTCGTCTACACTACCACCATCTCTAGTGCTCAATTTCTTGTAGTAGGCATCCAACACATTTTCAGGATATGTATCCTCAAGCTTTACACCCTCTGCCCTGTCCTTGCTATTAGCATAGATTGAACCAGCTACTATTAGGACTACAAAAAATAAAATCGCTATAAGGTGTCTTATCTTCATATTATACCTCTTTATTTGCTATTTTTTCCAAGATGCCCTCTCTGTAATCAAGACTGTGTTAGTTTCTGAATCCACTGTCAAGAAACCATTCCCAATCTCGCCCTCTCTAAATTGTCCACCTTGTTTTATTCTTAGCTTGCCTGACTTGACTCCAGCAACTATAGGTACATGCCCATTTAGGACAGCCCTATCTCCAACTGTAGTTCTGACAATCAGCATTTCTGCTTCTTCTTCAAAAAATATATTGTTAGGAGTGACTACTTTTAGCTTAAACATTAGTCGACACTTCCTTTCGCCTTTCTAACAGCATCTTCAATCGTACCTACGAATAAGAAGGCAGATTCTGGAAGATCGTCGTGCTTTCCTTCAAGGATTTCCTTGAAACCTCTGATTGATTCTTTAACTGGCACATACACACCTGGTATACCTGTAAACTGTTCACCAACTGTAAATGGCTGTGATAGGAATCTCTGTATCTTTCTAGCACGAGCAACTGTTACCTTATCTTCTTCAGATAGTTCGTCCATACCAAGGATTGCTATGATATCCTGTAGTTCCTTGTATCTCTGTAGGATTGACTGAACACCTCTGGCTACTTCATAGTGTTCCTGACCAACTATATTAGGGTCAAGGACTCTAGATGTAGATTCTAGTGGGTCAACCGCTGGATAGATACCTAGAGATGATATCTGTCTTGATAGAACTGTCTTGGCATCAAGATGCGAGAATGTAGTAGCAGGCGCTGGGTCAGTAAGGTCATCGGCTGGCACATATACTGCCTGTACTGATGTGATTGACCCCTTCTTAGTTGATGTGATTCTCTCCTGTAGGGCACCCATCTCTGTTGCTAGTGTTGGCTGGTAACCAACTGCTGATGGCATACGTCCTAGTAGGGCAGACACCTCTGAACCCGCCTGTGTAAATCTGAATATATTGTCTATGAACAGTAGCACGTCCTGACCAGCCTGGTCTCTGAAGTACTCTGCCATTGTAAGTCCTGTTAGGGCAACTCTCATTCTTGCTCCTGGTGGCTCATTCATCTGTCCAAATACCATGGCTGTTTTCTTGATAACTCCTGACTCAGTCATTTCACCATATAGGTCGTTACCTTCTCTAGTTCTCTCTCCAACTCCTGAGAATACTGAGATACCACCATGCTGCTTGGCGATGTTGTTGATTAACTCCTGGATTAGGACTGTCTTACCAACTCCGGCACCACCGAATAGACCGATCTTACCACCCTTTAGGTAAGGGGCAAGTAGGTCAACGACCTTGATACCTGTCTCTAGGATCTCAGCCTTTGTCTCTAGTTCATCGTATTTTGGTGCTGGCTTGTGGATTGGAGATACTTCTACATCTGTTGGAGCATCTTTCTGGTCGATAGCCTCACCCAATACGTTAAATACTCTTCCTAGTGTTCCAGTTCCTACTGGTACTGATATAGGAGCTCCTGTGTCTATAACATCCATGCCCCTCACTAGTCCATCTGTAGCACTCATGGCTATACACCTTACTGTGTCATTTCCTACGTGCTGGGCTACTTCAGCTACTATAGTCTTGCCATTTAATTCTATTTTCAATGCATTTAGTAGATTTGGCAGGTTTTTTGAATCTTCAAATCTAACGTCCAGTACGGCACCTAGTACCTGTACTATCTTTCCTACATTTGCCATTTTATCCTCCTTACTTTAGGGCTTCAACACCGGCACTGATCTCAGTTATTTCCTGAGTGATAGCGCCCTGTCTAACCCTATTGTAGCTAAGTTCTAGTTTTTGGATCATGTCATTTGCATTGTCTGTAGCAGATTCCATAGCTGTTCTTCTCGCTCCCTGTTCTGATGCATATGACTCTACTATACCACCGTTGATAGTTCCTGATACATATGTAGGTATCAAAAATTCTAGCACTGCCTGTGGTGATGGTAGATATTTTACCCTAGACCTTGAATTTTTAGATCTTTCCTTGATCCTATTGGCCAATTCTTGAGCCTCTTCTTGTTCTTTACGTCTTTGTTCTTGTCTTTCCTTTAGGATTTCTTCACTGATATATATGTTAGGGTCTTGTTCTTCCTGCTCTTCCCTATATCTTTCACCACCGTACTGTAACGGCTCGTCAAACACTAGAGGTAACAACTTTATAGTCTTGGCCTCCTGTGTAAGTGCAGATATAAACTGAGTGTAAGTAAGCAAGACTTCACTGATTTCACCGTCGATAAATCTCTTCATCACTTCATCAGCTATCCTCTTTACGTCTTCATATGAATACTCTTCCACTAGGTCTATCTTATCTATTATTTCTATATTTCTCTTTGCAAAATAGTCACAAGCCTTCTTACCTATAGGTATCACGCAGTCTTCTACTCTTCCCATGTACTTTTCAGCCTCTTTAAAGGCATTTGAGTTGTATCCACCTGCTAGACCCCTATCACCAGCAATGACTATATGACATCTTTTCTTCAATTCTTTTGACACTAAAAACTCACTTCTTACACCCTTTGTATTAATAGATATATCTACTATAGTTTCATAAAGGGTATTGAAGTACTCACTACTGTCCTCTGCAGCCTTCTTAGCCTTTCTCAGCTTAGAAGATGCCACTAGGTGCATGGCATTTGTTATCTGCTTAGTAGAGTTTACACTAGCTATACGAGTCTTTATTGCCTTCATACCAGCTCCTGCCATCTACATACCTCCCTTTTCTGGATTATGCCTAGGCTCTAAACTTAAGCTTATATTCTTCAATTATTCTCTTTAGCTCTTCGTTGAAGTCTTCTGCCTTTAAGATCTTTTCAAGAATTTCTGGGTGTGTAGCATCTATAAAGCTGTACAGACCTTCTTCAAATTCTGCTATTTCATCTAATTCTATGTCAGCAAGTAAGTTGTTGATTACAGCATAGATAATAACAACCTGGTGTTCTACTGTTACTGGCTTGTGTTCTCCCTGCTTTAGGACCTCAACAATTCTCTGACCCTGAGCAAGTCTTCTCTTTGTATCCTCGTCTAGGTCTGAACCGAACTGAGCAAAGGCAGCAAGTTCTCTATACTGTGAGTAAGCAAGCTTTAAAGTACCTGCTATCTTCTTCATTGACTTGATCTGGGCTGAACCACCAACTCTTGATACTGATATACCAGGGTCAACCGCTGGTCTTATACCTGAGTAGAATAGCTCTGGCTGTAGGTATATCTGACCGTCAGTGATTGATATAACATTTGTTGGTATATATGCAGCAACGTCACCTGCCTGAGTCTCTATAACTGGTAGGGCTGTCATTGATCCACCACCTAGTTCATCAGATAGCTTGGCTGCTCTTTCTAGTAGTCTTGAATGTAGGTAGAATACGTCACCTGGGTAGGCTTCACGGCCTGGTGGTCTCCTAAGTAGTAGAGACATCTCTCTGTAGGCAACTGCCTGCTTAGAAAGGTCATCATATACTATTAGGACGTGCTTACCATTGTACATAAATTCTTCACCTATTGCAGCACCTGCATATGGAGCAAGATACTGTAGTGGTGCTGATTCTGATGCTGTAGCTGATACTACTATTGTGTAGTCCATAGCACCATGCTCCTCAAGAGTAGAAACTAGCTGGGCAACTGTAGACCTCTTCTGACCTATGGCAACATAGATACAGATTACGTCCTTGTCCTTCTGGTTGATGATAGTATCTACAAGTATAGATGTCTTACCTGTCTGTCTATCACCGATTACTAGCTCTCTCTGTCCTCTACCGATTGGTATCATTGAGTCTATAGACTTGATACCTGTCTGTAAGGGTTCAAATACTGATTTTCTATCCATTATTCCAGGAGCTGGAGCCTCTACTGGTCTTGTCTTATCAGCAGCTATTTCTCCCTTGCCGTCTATAGCCTGTCCAAGAGCATTGACTACACGGCCTATCATAGCATCTCCAACAGGTACTTCTACTATTCTACCTGTCCTCTTTACTATGTCTCCTTCTTTTATATCTGTGTCATCACCAAGTATTACGGCTCCGACAACCTCTTCTTCTAAGTTCAATGCCATACCGAATATGTTTCCAGGAAATTCTAGTAGTTCACCTGACATGGCATTCTCTAAACCATAAACACTAGCGATACCGTCTCCAACGCTTAGGACAGATCCTGTATCAGTTAGTTTAATCTTATTTTCATAATTTTTTATCTGGTTTTTAATTATTGAACTTATTTCTTCTGGTTTTAAGTTCATGAATTCACCACCGTTTCTATGATATTAGGTTGGATAGACTATTTTTCAAGTCTCTTAGTCTAGACTTGACTGAACCATCTATCTCCTCATTACCTATTCTTACAAGTACACCACCAAGGATGTCCTCATCAATTATATTTTCTAATTTTACACTCTTATTATAAATAGCAGACAGCTTCTGCTCCAACTCTGAAATCTTCTCTGGCTCCAAGGCAACCACTGTAGTAACAGTACCCTCAGCTACATTGTTTTTTTCATTGAAAAGACCCTTATAGGCCATGACAACGCCATCTAGTTCAGTAACTCTCTGGTTGTCTATTAAGACCTTTAAGAAGTTTACACTGTAATCTGAGACCCTTCCCTTGAAAAGTCCATCAACAAGATTTTTCTTTTCTTCAGGCTTTACAAAAGGAGACCTCAATACGTCATACAAGTTATCATTTTCTTTTATAACCTTGTTTAGGTCTGCAATTTCAGAGTACATATCAGATACAATATTCTGCTCGTCTGCTAAATCGAATAAGGCCTCGGCATATCTCTTTGCAACCTGATTTATCATTATCTGACATCTCCTACTTCTTTAATAAATTCGTCTATTAATTCCTTATGCTTGTCGGTATCTATATCCTTTTCTATAACCTTAGATGCTGCCAAAATAGCAATCTCAGATATATCACCCTTGACATCTTCGTATGCCTGCTGTCTTTCTTTCTCTATGTCAAGACTAGCCTTTTGCTTGATAGCTGATGCTTCATTTCTAGCTTCAAGTATTATCTTTTCAGCTCTCTCATCAGCCCTCTTCTTAGACTTTTCAAGTATTTCTTGACCTTGATTCTTTATCTGATCAAGTTTTTCTTCGTATTCTTCTTTGAACTCTAGTCCTTCTTCAAGTGCCTTGTTACCATCATCAATCTTTTTCTTGATCTCCTGGTCCCTATCATCAATAACCTTTAGTACAGGCTTGAATAGTAGACGCTTTAGAACAAAAAACAGGATGATAGTATTGGCTATCGTGAAGAAAAACTCATAGCTCAAACTTACTAACGGTTTGAACTGCATTTTTCACCCTCCTCTAATTTAATCTGGAAACTCTAGATTATATTAAAGCTTGATCCAAGGGTTTACAAATATTAATATGATAGCTATAACTAGACCATATATAGCAGAAGACTCTGTTACGGCCTGTCCAAGTATCATTGTTGATATGATGTCACTCTTTGCTTCTGGCTGGTTACCTACTGCTTCAGCTGCCTTAGCTGCTGCAACACCCTGACCAACTCCGGCACCTACACCTGTCAATACTGCTATACCAGCACCTATTGATGAACCTGCTATCGCTATACCTAATCCTAATCCTTCTAACATTTTTGTTTCCTCCTTATTTTTGAATATAACCACACGATTTAAATTTATTGTATGTGGCACAATTAACTCAGACCCTAATTTTTAGTCTGTTTACCTAATAATCTTTTAATTTCATCTTTAATCTTCAGTTGCACTACTTACAAATACCATAGTCAGCATTGAGAATATAAATGCCTGTAATAGACCAGCAAATATATCAAAATACATATGTAGTGGAACTGGTATTGCAAACTGGCCAATCGGTATTGACAAGTTTGGTATCAATCCTGAGACATAGCCCAATAACTGGTATAATAATAGCATGATAATTGAACCACCTAATATATTACCGAATGGACGGAATGCCAAGGATATGGGTCTTGCTAATTCTCCAATAACGTTTAGTGGCAACAACAATGGCGTTGGCTCTATAAACTCTTTGAAGTAAGAAGGCCCCTTAAATTTAACTCCCATAATATATATAAGAGCAACTGTCATCAAAGCCCAAGCTGCAGTCGTGTCTAGATCTGTAGTTGGTGACCTGAGTCCCAATAAGGTTACGATATCTGACAATGCAAAGAATAATAGTATAGTACCTATATATGAAACCATATTTGGCACCCTAGATATGAATCTTTCACCCATGACACCAGTAACGAAACTTCTAAGGTTTCCTACAGCCCATTCAAGAAAATGCTGTCTCTTGGTTTCTGGGACTGGCTTTAGGTTTCTAGTCAGAATCAACGACATAACGATCAAAAATAGCATAATCAGCCACTGAGTCACTATTGTCTCACTTATCTTAAAGTTACCAATATATATTATGTATTTGGCTTGATACATCGTATTTCTCCTTTCTCTAACCCCTCTTTCTTAGGATTAGTTGTTGCGCCTTGATCACCAGGCTAACACTTATCAGACCGAAAAAAGTAGTAAATACATTGACATATTGCGTTTTGGCCGCAAAAATAAGCACGGCTGCATACATCAAAAGCCTAGCACTATAACCAGCAGTAGCCGTAAGTGCAGCCTTTACCTTTTCCCTTTCAACTAGTCCAATAACATTTCTAGCAATCATAATTAGGGCTACAATCGAAGTCAAACTTCCCAAGAGTAAACCCCCTATTGTCGCAAGGGTCGCCTTCATTATGACTATTAGTACTAAAATACCCAATATATCATAAATTAAAATACCCTGCATTATCTTTTTTAGATCATTTGCTATCTGTTTGTCCAATAAGTTATTCACTCTCCTTTCTCATATAAGACTTCAAGGTTTTGTGAAGATTCATAAAGGCACTCAGTACCCCAATTACAATGAATATCAGGGTGAATATGGGCCTAGTTCCAATTTTTTTGTCAATCCAAAGCCCCAACAAGCTACAGCCTAAAATACACACCACCATCGTGATGCCTATCTGGCTCAAAAGGGAAAATCCCTTAGCAAGCTCTGACCATTTATATCTTCCATCCATCTTCTTTACCCACCTTCTAACAAATCATATTCCTTTTAGCATAATTTAATCTTAACTAGTACTTAATTTTTTTTTAAGATTTTGGTCAAATGGTGTTTTGACTGCAATTTAAAATACTTACATAAATTTTAAAAATTTAATAGCTACTATTTTTTCTATTATCTAAGCCTTTGCCTACCATATTCCCAATAATTTTTGCATTATTAGTGATACGCATGTTATAGATACCCAACAAGTAAAACCTAAAACTATTGGTTTACCACCAGTCTTTATAAGTTTTATAATGTCTGTATTAAGTCCTATCGCTGTCATAGCCATGACTATAAAGAATTTACTAAGTGTCTTAAGTGGTAGGAATAGTTCCTTTGACACACCCATTGACATACATATAGTAGTAACTATACTTGCTAGGACAAAATATATAATAAATCTAGGCAATGCCCTGCTCAAACTAAAGGAATTTTCTTTGCTGTTTTCCTTTTTAGCCCTATTTACAGCCAAGGCTAAAGTTATAGGTATAATAGCAAGTGTCCTAGTAAGCTTAACAGTGACAGCCTTATCAAGTGTCTGTGTTCCCAGGTGATTTATAGCATCCCAAGTTGATGCTGCAGCCGTAACAGATGACGTGTCATTTACAGCTGTACCTGCAAATATCCCAAATGCATCTCCTGTAACATGGCTAAATCCAAGCGCTGTTCCAAGAGTCGGGAATACAACTGCTGCTATTACATTGAACAAGAAAATTACCGAAATGGCCTGGGCAACTTCTTCATCCACTGCATCTATTACCGGTGCTGTTGCAGCTATTGCTGAACCACCACATATTGATGAACCTACACCTATAAGTATAGATATCTTCTCTGGTATCTTCATAAACTTACACATTAGATAGGAAACAATCAAGGAAGTCGCTATCGTTGTAATAATAATAGGAAGTGACTGTTTACCTGTTTCCATTATGACACTTAAGTTTAGTCCAAAACCAAGAAGTATTACAGCATACTGGAGAACCTTCTTAGATACAAAGCCAATACCCTGTTTAAATGGTCCCTTTTCCTTGATAAATATGGTAATAACCATACCTAGGAGTATACCTATAACAGGTCCACCTATGACTGGGAACATATTTCCCAATATCCAGCTAGGTACTGCTATTATTAGACTCAGCACTATACCCTTCCATGTTTTGTTTAGAAATTCCATAATATTACCCCCTTTGAATTATTTTCACTACACTAGTATATCAGATATTTCATTATATGTCTTATATATATATTACTAATTTTCACCTTATTCTAGGTCCAAAATTGCAATATCAATTTTGAAAATTATCTAAAATAATGTAAGGTAGGCATATAGTTATTTTCTATAGGTCTACCTTAACAAGTTGCATTTTTATTAAATTATTTTTTTAATTCAGCTTTAAAATCCTAAATCTATGGCATTAAACTTGATTCAGATAATATTTTAAGCAAAATTACATCATACCTGGCATTCCACCTGGTAGTCCTGGCACATCATCGTTTCCTGGTAAGTCTGCAACAGCAGCCTCGGTTGTAAGGAATACTCCTGCTATTGATGATGCATTCTGAAGGGCTGACCTAGATACCTTAGTTGGGTCTACTATACCAGCCTCTATCATATCTACATACTCCTCATTTAGGGCGTCAAATCCAACCTCAAAATCAGAGTTTATGACGTTCTGTATGATTACTGAACCTTCTAGTCCCGCATTGATAGCTATCTGTCTTAGAGGTTCTTCTAGGGCACGTCTTATAATCTTGGCTCCTAGCTTTTCTTCTCCATCAAGACTATCTACTAGCTTGTCTACTGCTGGTATTATGCTGACAAATGCTGTACCACCACCAGCTACTATACCTTCCTGTACAGCCGCCTTTGTAGCGTTTAGGGCATCCTCTATTCTAAGCTTTCTTTCCTTCATCTCTACTTCTGTAGCAGCTCCAACCTTGACAACTGCTACTCCACCTGACAACTTAGCAAGTCTTTCCATCAGTTTTTCCCTATCAAAGTCTGATGTAGTCTCTTCTATCTGTCTTCTTATCTGGCCAATCCTATTGTTGATTTCTAGTTTGCTTCCTTCTCCGGCAACTATAGTAGTTGTCTCCTTGTTTACCTTTACTGTCTGAGCCCTACCTAGCATAGATAGGTCTACTTCCTTTAGATCAAAGCCTAATTCTGTAGACACATACCTACCTCCAGTTAGGATTGCAAGGTCCTGTAGCATATCTTTTCTTCTATCTCCGAATGCTGGCGCCTTGACAGCAACAACATCGAATGTTCCTCTTAGCTTGTTTACTACCAATGTTGATAGGGCTTCTCCCTCCAGGTCTTCTGCTATTATAAGTAGCTTGCCACCTGCCTGAACCAACTCTTCAAGTAGTGGTAGGATTTCCTGGATATTTGTTATCTTCTTATCAGTTATAAGTATGTATGGGTTGTCTAGGACTGCCTCCATCTTTTCTACATCGCTTACCATGTAGGCAGATACAAATCCCCTATCAAACTGCATACCTTCTACTGCATCTAACTCTGTAACCATAGACTTAGATTCTTCTATAGTGATAACCCCGTCCTTACCAACTATATTCATGGCCTTGGCTATAAGCTTACCAACCTCTTCATCTCCAGCTGATATAGCACCAACCTGGGCTATCTTCTCTTCTGTGTTTATCTCCTTAGAGTTCTCCTTTAGTTCTCCAACTGCAACATCGACAGCCTTCTGGATACCCCTTCTAAGAAGGATTGGATTTGATCCAGCTGTAACATTCTTTAGTCCTTCTCTGATTATGGCCTGGGCAAGTACTGTAGCTGTTGTTGTACCGTCTCCTGCTACATCATTAGTCTTTGTTGCAACTTCCTTTACAAGCTGAGCTCCCATGTTCTCAAACTTGTCTTCAAGCTCTATTTCCTTGGCTATAGTCACACCGTCGTTTGTTATAAGTGGTGCACCGAACTTTTTGTCTAGTATTACATTTCTTCCCTTAGGTCCTAGTGTAACCTTTACAGTATCTGCTAGCTTGTTTACACCATTTTCTAGGCTAGCCCTAGCATCTTTTGAAAATTTTATTTCTTTAGCCATAATAACCTCCTTATATTATTTAGTCTACCAATACTCCAACTATCTCTTCCTGCTTTAGTACTATAAATTCTTCGCCCTCTATCTTGACGTCAGTACCAGCATACTTGTTGTAGATAACCCTGTCACCTACTTCAACTTCCATCTTTACTTCTTTTCCATCAACTATGCCAGAACCTACAGCTACAACTTCTGCAAACTGAGGAACTTCCTTGGCAGCTCCTGTAAGTATTATCCCGCTTGATGTTTTTTCTTCTGCTTCTACCTTCTTCAATACAAGTCTATCACCTAGTGGTTTTATTTTCATTTTACCTTACCTCCATTTTTAGCACTCTTCTTAACCAATTGCTAATAGTATATAACTCTTATCTTAATTTTTTCTAAACTAAAGTAGGGGTGAGAACAACCTCGCAACCGACTCTAACAGTCTGACCGCAACGTGTCTAGTTCTGAAATTCTCAAGAGCCAACTCCTCAGAATCGTCCTGGTCATCATAGAACTGTTCTTTAATTATGTCTACAGTCTTGGGGTCGTATATAAAGGCATTGACCTCGAAATTGAGCATAAAGCTCCTCAAATCTATATTGGATGATCCTATTGAGGCTATCTCATCATCTACTATGACCACCTTTGCGTGCAAGAATCCCTTTTCATATAGAAAGACCCTACCACCAGCCCTCAATACTTCTTCAAAATACGAATACGAAGCTATGTTGACTATATAGTGGTCGATTTTCTTAGGAAAAATAATCCTCACATCAACTCCTGATAGGGCTGCAGTCTTGATGGCCTTTAAAAGGCTTTCATCAGGTATAAAATACGGGGTCTCTATATACACACACTTTTTAGCCTGGGTTATGGCAGAGAAAAAAGCATAATGTATGTCCTCCCACTTACTATCCGGTCCTGTACCAACTATCTGCATCTTGGTATTACCCCTATAGTCTATCTTTGGTGTGTACTTGTCATCTGTCAATATCTCTCCAGTCGTAAGGTACCAGTCCATCAAGAATATCATCTGAAGCATATAGGTTGCTACACCGTCAATCCTCAGGTGTGAATCCCTCCAATAGCCAAACCTGTCTTCAAGACTCACGTACTCGTCCCCTATATTCAGGCCGCCTGTATAGCCTATTTGACCATCTATGACAGCTATCTTTCTATGGTTCCTGTAGTTGAGCTGGCCTCCTATTAGGGGTAGCTTGGTCGGCAAGAAGGCTGCACACTCTACACCAGCCTGCCTGAGCTCTCTTAGAAAGTCTCTGTGTACCTTAAACCTCCAACAAGCCAAATCATCATAAAGGACCCTGACCCTTACACCCTCACTGGCCTTTTTGATCAAGACATCCTTTATCTGCCTGCCTATCTTAGAATCTTTTATAATAAAATACTCTAGATGGATATGGTCCTTGGCCGACTTCATATCCTCTATTAAACTATAGAATTTTTCTCTACCATCCTTGTAGTAGATAACCTTGTTGTTGCTGGTAAATGGGAACTTGCCCAGATTCAAAAGGAGCCTTACAACCCTTTCCTTGTCCGGACTTGGTCCATCATTAAATAGCTCACCCCTGTCCAATCTCAGCTTTTGACTTGCAACTATATTTTTTGCAACCTCAAAACTCTTAAATATATGTCTCCTATCTATCCTTTTGTTTCTTTCTTGTGCCTTAAATATCTTGTGCTTTCTTATATTTCTTCCCGATATAACATAGAGTATTATTCCAAAACCCGGAAATAACACAAACATCATCATCCAAGATAGGGTCTTGGATGGATCCCTATTTTCTAGGAGTATATTCATAGCTATCAATATTCCTACCAAATAGGACAATCCTATAAGAACTAAAAAAATCCCGAGAGACATTTTACCACCTACTTACCTATTTCTAGCTCTCTTACATAATAAAATAAATACTGCTGGGCAAATCCAGCATCCTCACCAAATAAGTCTCTTCCATATGCCCTCATTTTTACAAGACTCATATCCTCTGCCCCATAAAACTCCTGCATCACCCTCTTCACCCATACATCTACTGGGAAAGAATCGTACTTTCTCATACCAAATAGGGCTATGCAATCTGCAACCTTGGCACCAACACCCTTAAACTTCATCAATTCCTTGTGGCATATATCAGCCTCCATCTTGATAAAGTCTACCATATCAAGTCCTGACTCAAGCACAGCCTTTGTAGTCTCATATACATACTTATCCCTAAAACCAAGCTTTAAATTCCTAAGGTCTTCAACACTGGCCTTTGATAGCTGGGCTGGACTCGGAAAACTGTAGTAGGTCTTGCCCTTGTATTCTCCTAGGCAGTCACCATAGTTCTCAGATATGTTGTTTATGGCCCTCTGGATCATAGGTATCCTGTTATTTGATGATATTATAAAGGATATAAGCATCTCCCAACCATCCTGCTGTAGGAGTCTGATTCCATGACCAAACTCAGTCGCCTTTAGAAGATTATCATCATGTACCTTTAACTTGTCTATCATTTGACCGTAGTCTCTTCCTAGGTCGAAGTAGTCATACCATATGTTTTCAAAGTCACCTAGATTGGTATTAAGAAGAATTATATCCCCATCTCTTTTAGATATATTTAGGATTTTGCCCATAGCCACACCTGTATATGACCCGTCATCCTCCTTCATCCACCTAAAACACTGACCACAGTCGAATATATGACTTGGCTCAAAATTACTTTGGTCTATTATCTTTATTCCATTTTCTATTTCTTCAATCTCAATATTCTTGTATATCATACTCTTTCCTCATCGCTTAAATTCTAGCATATTTTTAAAAGGCAGTCATACACCTGTACAACTGCCCAAAAACTATCCCTCTATTCTAGCCCTAAATTCTTCGCTATTTAAGACATCTTCTACCCTAGCGTTTACCTCTACAACCTTTAGTCCAGTCATGCTCATCACCTGATCTTCTATTGTAGCCTTTAGGTTAGTGTATATTTCCTTTGCATTTTTTCCGAATTCTAGTATCAGTCTTAGGTCAACTGCCACTTCCTTTTCTCCAACTTCGACGTTTATACCGTCAGTAGACTTACCAATTCTTCCACCAAAGGCACCTCCGCCACTTCTTACAACAGCTACACCATCAACTCCATCAAGAGCAACTTCAACTATCTTTTCTATTACCTGTTCACCGAATGTTAGAACACTTCTGTGTTCTATCTCTTCATTGTTAAAATCCTTCTGAATATCATTTGCCATAACAATTCTCCTTTCAAGTTACTAATACAAGTTATTAAACCAAGTTTTAAAATATAAATTTCAAATCTAGTTTTCAAATTTCTCCAATACTACTTGAACTTTCTGATCAAAAAATCCAAAACATTCCAAACTCTTGGATTGTCATCTAGTAATTGACCTATTATATTTGCAACAAATACTATAAGACTTATAAGTAGGGCCTTAGCAAAGCCTAATATAAGTATCATAATTCCTATCAATAATCCTACCAAGGTTGCCTTAAAGGTATTTGGCTTTCTATAAGAAGTCCTCACTATATAATCTCCTATTTCTTTTACCATCCTGTCCCACTGACTATCAGGTCTTTTAAATGGATCTTTTTCTTCAACATATATCTTTTTGGATTTTTTTTGCTTAGATTTTTTGGATTTAGCTTCCTCGTATATATCATCATATATATCCTTGTAGTAGTCATCGTAAACATCCTCGTCATAAACTGAGTAGTCATCCGAGGATTCATATATTATCTTTGGCTGAGCCTTTACTAGCTTGTCCGCCTCATCCTTTTTAGCCGACTTACTGCCTTCAGAAATGACTATATCCACGTCGTCAAAATCTTCTATATGGTATTTTTCATCCGCCACCTTAGTCACCTCCTATTTAACCCTGCTGATTTTTTTATTGTATGTTTTCTTTGTATCTGACTTGTCCTTCTTGTCACTTATATCCTTCTTATCTATAAGATAAAACTTCATATCTAATTTCTCTATTCTAAATCCTAAGAGTTGCTCTAGACTAGCATGGACATCCTCCTGTGCTGACTTAAATAGGCCATCTAGCCCCTCCTCATCTACTATAGAATATATATCTTCATCAAATCCACACTTGGCAAAAATAGCTAAGTTTATATGGTTTGCTGAAGGCTTTTTTATGCTGACCTTTACAGACTTTTCCTTGATGTAGTCATAGTCCTTCAAAGAAAATAGGACTGTGTTTTTTATTGACCTATCAGATAATCTAATAGTCCCATCATTGTCAGTCAATGCCAAGTAGGACTGGTCTGATTTTTGGAATACCACAAGGACCATCCTCAAAATGACGATGAATATGGCAAGTCCCACCAAGTACGGCAGGTAGCCCCTGAAATTAAATGAGTCTATAGTCCAACTCATGGCATTTTCCGGTGTCAAGGCCAAATACATAAGTCCCATCAGACCTACGATATAAAGCGAATATATAACGAATAATATTTTTTTAAAACGAGACATTTATACACCTCTCAATCAACAATATAAATATGTACTTCAGAATACACATTTTAGTTATAGTCTGCGTACTATAAAATAAATAATATCACTATAAGTTTACCATACCCTGAAAATAATTACTATATAAAAAGTCGGAAAATTAAAAGCCTCCTGGAAAACTTATCCCCAAGAGGCCAAAATTTATTACTTATTGTTTTTAAATTCTCTACTTCCAGGCTTTACAAGGTCTATCTTGCCTTCCTCACATAGTGGGCATGCATCTGATTCATATACCTGTATATCTAGGTCAATAGCTGAATATATAGGCATTCCTATATCTTCCTTTGTTCTGTTGGCTATACAAGCAACGCCTATAACTTCTCCACCAAGGTCTTCTAAGACTTTCTTAGTTTCCTTTGTAGACTTACCTGTAGTTACAACATCCTCTGCTATTATGATTTTAGCTCCTGGTTTTACTTCAAAGCCTCTTCTAAGCTCCATCACATTGTCTTTTCTCTCAGTGAATACAGCTTCTTTTCCTAGCTGTCTACCTAATTCATAAGATACTACTACACCACCCATAGCTGGTCCTACTACTAGGTCTATATCTAGGTCCTTTATCTTGTCTACAACTAGGCTAAGCACCTTGGCTGCCTGGTCTGGGTATCTTAGGACCTTGGCACACTGTACATATCTGTTTGAGTGCTTTCCTGATGATAGTAAAAAGTGTCCTTCTAGTAGTGCATCACATTCTTTTAGTATTTCTATTACATCTATATTTGACATTGTTTAATTCCTCTCCATTCAACTTATACAAATTATTTTTCAACTTAAGCTCTTACTATTCTGAATAGACTACAATTTCCAACCATTATATGTCTATCAGGCCTAAGTTCCGTTAATATTTTACTTATATTATGCCCCTGATCTGGTCAAGGCTTGCGATATTATTTTCGTCCATATACTTATTTAGGTCTCTAATTATATCCTGTCCTATCCTCGGGTTTACAAAGTTGGCTGTACCAACCTGCACACATGTAGCTCCTGCCATGATAAACTCTATCACGTCATTAGCATCCATGATTCCACCCATACCAACTACTGGTATAGTAACCGCCTTGGCTACCTCATAGACCATCCTAAGTGCTATAGGCTTGATAGCTGGTCCAGATAGACCCGCAGTAACATTATTAAATACTGGCTTTTTATTTCTTATATCTATTGCCATAGCCTTAAAAGTATTTACAAGCGAGATAGCGTCTGCTCCCTCTTCTTGGCAGGCAATTGCCATGGCTACTATGTCCTCTGCATTAGGAGACAACTTGACCATAAGAGGCTTTGTAGTAGCCTTCTTGACAGCTCTGACTACCTCTCTAGCTACCTCTGACTTGATACCATATGCCATACCCCCATGCTTTACATTAGGGCATGATATATTCAGCTCTATCATATCAAAGTTTTTTCCTTCAAGGAGTTCTGCACCCTTGACATAGTCCTCAAGGCAGCCACCACCAAGGTTTACTATCCTACAAAGGTCAAGCTTTGAAAAATTATCAAGTTCTTTCTCTATAAAACCTTCAACTCCCGGATTTTCTAGGCCTACACTGTTCATCATACCAGATGGCGTCTCATGGACCCTCATACCCTCGTTACCAGGTCTAGCCTCAAGAGTAAGTCCCTTTGAAGATACTCCTCCCAAGACTAATATATCATATATTTCGTTGTATTCTCTACCAAATCCAAATGTTCCTGAGGCCATTATAATAGGATTTTTCAATTCTTTACCACATAGGTTCACTCTCAAATCTGCCATTATAAGATCACATCCTCTCCCCAGAATACCGGACCATCCTTACAAGTCTTCTTGTTGCCTGAATGAGTCTTGCATGTACACACTAGACAGGCCCCAACACCACAAGCCATGTGGTTTTCTAGGGATACCTGTATCCTAGTCTTTGTCCCTTCAGTCATTTCAAGTAGCTTTTTAAGCATTGGAGTAGGTCCGCAAGCTAGTATATAGTCATACTTCTCTACATTCAATATATCCGTAATAAGTGTATCACCACTCGTTGTGTAGACATTGCTTGTCACTTTTCCAAACTCTTCTTCAAGTATTGGTCTTTCCCTAAAACCAAGATAGGCATCACAGTTTTCTATGTTTTCTCCCACCATGTATAGTGGAGCTATTCCTATTCCCCCACCTACTAGGGCAACTTTTCCCTCTACCTTTTCAAATCCATTACCATAAGGGCCTTCCATCTTTATAGGGTCTCCCTTTTTTAGGTTGGATATGATGTTAGTACCAGCTCCTACTAGCTTGTATAAGAAGCTAATACCGTCTTCTTCTATTCTATATATACTTATAGGCCTTGATAGGAGCGGGAACTTGTCCCAAGCTCTGAGCATATAAAATTGCCCCATCTTGGCTTCAAATTCCCCACCTACTTTCAGGTAGTACATTCCCTCGCCTACGTACTCATTTTCTAATACTCTATATTCCATTAGTCAACCACCTTACAACCCAATAATTTCATGATCAGAGCCATTCTTACATACATACCATATTCTGCCTGTTCAAAATATTTAGCTCTAGGATCCTCGTCTACTTCTACAGATATCTCATTTACCCTTGGAAGTGGATGCAGTACCATCATGTCGTCCTTTGCTAGGCTCATCTTGTCTGTATCTAGTATGTAGCTATCCTTAAGTCTTTCATACTGCTGAGGATCGTCAAATCTCTCTCTTTGTACCCTCGTCATATACAGTACGTCACACTTAGACATAGCTTCTTCTAGGCTAGTGGTTTCTTCATACTCTACATTGCTTATTTGTTCTTTTACATAGTCTGGCATCTCAAGCTCTTTTGGTGCTATAAATATAAACTTTATACCAGTATACCTAGACATAGCCTTTGCTAGTGAGTGAACTGTACGTCCATACTTTAAGTCACCACACATACCAATTGTCATATTGTCTAGAGACCCCCTGTTGGCCTTAATTGTGATAAGGTCAGTCAAGGTCTGAGTAGGGTGCTGGTTTTTGCCGTCCCCTGCATTTATAAATGGTTTTTTAGATGCTCTTGATGCTATATTTGCCGCACCAGATTCAAAGTGTCTCATAGCTATAATGTCAACATAGTTACCTACAATTGTTATAGTGTCCTCTAGAGACTCACCCTTTGAAACAGAAGAAGCGCTAGGATCAGAAAACCCTATTATTCTTCCACCTAATCTGTTCATGGCTGCTTCAAAACTTAGTCTTGTTCTAGTTGAAGGCTCATAAAAAAGAGTGGCTAATAGTTTCCCTTCGCACACTCTTGTATAGTCTTCTGGAGTCTTCTTAATCTTCATGCCCAAGTCCAGTATAGAGTCGATTTCCTCTACAGTAAAATCGTCTGGCTGAACTAGATGTCTGTTCTCCAACATATTCATTTCCTCCTTTTCGGCCTCACAGGACCCAATTAAAGTGTCAAAAGATTTTTATATTGTCATAAATATTTCTCTTGGTAAAAAGAATATCACTTATAGGCCCAATTGTCAATAGTTATCAGTTTTTTTGCAAATTAATAGAGTGCCCATAAAATGGACACACTATCGGTTATTATTTTAGATTGACTAATTAATTGTTTTTCTTTGAAGGGTCACCCTTACAACCTCCACATCCTGTACCGCAATTACAAGCACCCTTAGACTTGACCTTCTTGAAGGCCAAAACAGCTGCTACAATAACTATTGCAAGGACTATTCCTGTTGATAAATTCATATTGTTCCTCCCTTCACCACTTTTATATTGTATTTTTACCCCTTCTAGGAAAGAATAAGCAGGTTATTGATATTTTATATCAATAGATTTTGTGCATCTTCTTTTAACATTATGGGTCATACTAGGCCGAGTAAATTTCTAATTATTTATTTTATTTGTATGCTTATACCTAAGACTAAGCAACCTTTTCATTTTCATCTACAGAACTCTTGGCTACTGCACCTGTATACTTGTTCTTTCTAAACATCATATATAGCATACCAACTAGTAATATAGCTGCTATCACAGTCCACACTCCAACTGGCTTGCCTAGGAACAAGACTGAACCAAACTGGTTTACTATTAGGGCTACTGCATAGGCAAAACTTAACTGGTAGGCAACTGTTGCCCATGTCCACTTAGCAGAATTCATCTCTTCCCTTATTGCACCTGTGGCAGCAAAACAAGGCACGCATAGCTGGTTGAATATCATAAAGCTAAGTGCTGACACGCCTGTGAATATTGACGAAGTATATGCTACAAGACCTGCTGTATCAGGACCCGCATCTGCTAGGCCTGCAACTACACCAAATGTACCTACAACTACTTCCTTGGCAACTAGGCCTGTTATTGTAGCAATTGCTGATGCCCAATTACCAAATCCAAGAGGTGCAAATATAGGTGCTACTGCCCTACCTATAGCCTCAAGTATTGACTTAGAGTCCTTTGAGAATTCAACAAACTCAAAACTAGTAGATATATTCTGTAAGAACCAGATTACAATTGTAGCAAGTAAAATTACAGTACCTGCCTTTACTATAAAGGCCTTCACCCTGTCCCAAACACTTCTTAGGACGTTGTATACTGTAGGTATATGGTATTCAGGCAACTCCATTACAAAGGGAGCTGGATCACCTGCAAATGCCTTAGTCTTCTTAAGCATTAGACCTGATACTATTACTGCTAGTATTCCTGTAAAGTAACACACTGGTGCAAACCACCATCCCTTAGCGCCGGCAAATATTGAAGCTGCAAATAGGGCTATAATCTCTGTCTTGGCCCCACAAGGCATGAAAGATGCAACCATTATAGTCATTCTTCTGTCATTGTCGTTTTCTATAGTTCTAGTAGCCATGACACCTGGTACTGAGCAACCTGTACCTATCAAGATAGGTATAAATGACTTACCTGATAGACCAAACTTCCTAAATATCCTGTCTAGAATAAAGGCTATTCTTGACATATATCCTACATCTTCTAGGATAGCCATAAACAAGTACAGAGTCGCTATGATTGGCAAGAATCCAAGGACAGCACCTACACCGCCTACTATACCGTCTACTACTAGACTTATTAACCAAGGAGCAACATTTGCCCCCTCCATGGCCGTCTGGATGTTTCCACCAATGATTTCTCCAAAGAAAACATCATTTACCCAGTCAGTAACTGGGCCACCTACCACTCTCACTGATACCCAATATATAAAGAACATAATTACCGCAAATATTGGTAGGGCAAAAAACCTATTTGTAAGCCATCTATCGGCCTTATCACTTGCTGTTAGACCACTTCTTCCCTTTTTAACTGTTTGGGCAACCAATTCAGATATGTAAGTATATCTGGCATCAGTGATTATACCCTCACCATCATCATCAAACTCTTCTTCAGCCTTTGCGATTATTTCATTTACATCATTTCTCTCTATTTTGCTAAGGTTCAAATTGCGAGTAGCCTTGTCATCTCCTTCAAACAATTTTACTGAATACCATCTCTTAAACTCTGAGTTGGATATTGAAGCTACTCTCTTTTCTATATCAACCAACATATCTTCAAGATCACCATCAAAAACATTGATATGTTTGTGTGGATCTTTGGCCCTCTTGATAGATAGTTCTATTACCTTATCTATGTTTTTACCCTTTAGGGCTGATATCTCAACAACCGGACAGTCCAAGCTCTGACTTAGCTTGACTATGTCTATTGAGTCATTGTTCTTCTCTACTATATCCATCATATTCAATGCAAGTATCATAGGTATACCTATTTCTGATAGCTGTGTTGATAGATACAAGTTTCTTTCTATATTAGAAGCATCGACCACGTTTACTATTACATCTGGTTTTTCTTTTAGTAAGTACTCTCTACTTACAACTTCCTCCAATGTATATGGTGAAAGTGAATAAATACCAGGTAAGTCGGTGATATTTACTTCCTTATCCTTCTTGTATACCCCTGTCTTCTTCTCTACTGTAACGCCTGGCCAGTTACCAACATACTGGTTTGAACCTGTAAGGGCGTTAAATAATGTAGACTTTCCGCTGTTTGGATTACCAGCTAAAGCTATTGTAATGCTCATAATGCTCCCCTTTCTTTAATTAATATGATTCCCAATAACAATATTTTATACACTACTAAACAAGCTATAATATATAACAAGCAATTTATATTAGCCTATCCTTGCTCGTATGTATAATTCCCTTTTTAAAATATATGAATTTTTGCATAAACTTACAATAAGCATTTGATATGCTTTTTTCATTGACTGATTACAAAAATGCTATGGACCAACAAATTCTATAAGCCAATAAAACTAATAGACATATTCTACTTTTGAATAAGATCTATTTCGACGCACTCAGCATCTTCTTTTCTAAGACTAAGTTCATAACCCCTCAAAGAAATCTGAACAGGATCACCCAGTGGTGCAACCTTCCTGATATAAAGTTCGGAATTCTTTGTAATCCCCATATCCATTATTCTTCTCTTAAGCGGGCCTGCACCATGTATCTTTTTGACAACATAGTAGCATCCAACACTTGCTTCTCTTAAAGTAGCCATACTCTCTCCTCCTAAAAACTTAATATATTTTTATAATTATCGCTTAGCAGATATCCTTACTAATAATAATTAATCTCAATAAATGAATAAAATAATACAGTTGCCCATATTATTAACTCTCAAGATATGTAACTTTATCAAGATGTGTGAGTTTATATGATAAATTACACACTAAAAAAACACTAGGCTGGCACAACCATTATCTTCCTAGCTATATCTTGACCTATACCAACCCTACTATCTTTTACATTAACTATTAGGTTACCCTGATTTTCTGAAATTACAGTAACGCTTGCATCTTCCACAAAACCCATATTAGCAAGAAGCTTTTTCTGGTCACCACTTATTTTAACTTTTTTAATTTTCATCAATACCCCTATTGGAGCAATAGATAGATTCATTAGATACCCCCCTGTATAATATGTTTATATAACATAGTAAATTGTCATTCTCAATCGATTCTTATTAACAATTTCTGGTGTTCTTAATTATAATACTAAATTAATATCAATTTTCATATAATTATAATGACCATATTAAAATTATAATTCAAATTGCCTCCATTGTCAATAAGATATCTATTATTTGAACCATGTATTAATACTTACTATCCATTATTATTGATTCTTTGTGAACTTTATTATTGATTCTTTGTGACTTTAAATGATTCTTTGTAATATTTTTAAAAAAATAAAAGCTGCCGAAAATTCGGCAGCTTTTTTATTAAGTTGTATATATTAATTTTGCTTAATAGCTCTTATATTAATAAGCCCTTTTTATGTATTTTGAAATATTTATATTTTTATATCTTAGTACCAACCTCTAAGCTTCATAGCTGTAGCAACTTTCTTTACAGAGTTCATGTAAGCTGACTCTCTCATTGTTACGCCATATTCTTCCTTTATAGCCCATAGAGCTTCGAAAGCCTTAACCATAGCTTCGTCTTCCTTCTGTTCTACTTCAGCTTCTGACCAGTAGTATCCGTATAGGTTCTGTACCCATTCGAAATAAGAAACAGTAACACCACCAGCATTTGTTAAGATGTCTGGAGTAAGAACTATTCCCTTTCTGTTAAGAACTTCGTCACCTTCTGGAGTAGTAGGTCCATTAGCAGCCTCACAAACTAGCTTAGCCTGGATCTTTTCAGCAACTTCTGCAGTTATAGCATTTTCAAGAGCAGCTGGAACAACAACGTCTACCTGAGAAGACCAGAATTCATCCATAGATATCATCTTAGCACCTGGGAAATCAACTAGGCTACCCTTTTCAGCTCTGTAATCCCACATATCCTGGAAATCTAGTCCATCTTCTTTAAATATAGCATATGGTCCAACTTCTTTACACCATTCAGCAAGAGCAACAACTTTTCCGCCTAACTTCTGGATGTTCTTAACTGTGAAAGCACCAACGTTACCGAATCCCTGTACAGCAACATTTGCATGCTTCATGTCTATACCCATCTTCTTAGCAGCTTCTCTAATTGTTACAGCAACACCGTATCCAGTAGCTTCGTTTCTTCCTAGTGATCCACCGAATTCAACTGGCTTACCAGTTAAAGTACCTATAGCAGAAACACCTGTTAATTTATTATATTCGTCAACCATCCATGACATTATCTTACCATTTGTATTTACGTCTGGAGCTGGAACGTCAACCTTTTCACCGATTAACTTGTAGATACCGTCGATGTATCCTCTTGATAATCTTTCTAATTCACCTTCAGATAATTCAGATGGGTCAACTATGATACCACCCTTACCACCACCGTAAGGAATACCTGTAGTTGAGCACTTGAATGTCATCCATATAGAAAGTGCCTTTACTTCTTCTAGAGATACGTTTGGATGGAATCTGATTCCTCCCTTTGTTGGACCTACAGCGTCATTATGCTGAGATCTGAATCCCTTGAATACCTTTATAGAACCATCATCCATTTTAACTGGTATGTTAACTTCGATAATTCTTCTTGGTTCTTTTAATAGTTCGTAAACCTGTGGTTCCATTCCTAATTTATCACAAGCGTTCTTTACCTGAGCCTGTGCCATTTCAAATACATTTGCCATTTTTAAGCCTCCTTAAAATTATTAAGATACTATAGTTATCCAGGTAAATATTGCCTCACTAAGTATTTGGTAACATTTTCCTGTTCACATAAAGATTATAACACATATATAGTCAATAGTGTACTATAATTTAGAATTTAACATAAAATTTAATTTTTTTTAATTTTAGGAACAATATATTTCTTTTTTCGTAAAATTCAAATAATTAAGTCGTTCTTACAACTTTTACTTTTATTCTCACACCTTATTTCTAAATCGTGTTGAATAAAGAAACTCGCATATTGTTGTAAATTAAGTTATTTTTCGACAAATATTCTATGTCAATTAGCAACGATAAGAACATTTAACTTTGAAAGTGACATATCCCGTCTGGTCTATTTTTATGAATTATAATATTCATTTCTAGATTAGTACTTGTTATTTTTTAATCAATTATTTTAATCGAGACCCCTAATCAAAAAATCTTTAAAAGAAAGCAAAAAACACCCTAAGAATAATCTCAGGGTGCTGAATAATTTTTAATTATTATTCTGGCTGAGGAGCGTCAACTGGACAAACACCAGCACATGAACCACAGTCTATACAAGCAGATGCATCTATTGAATAGATATCTCCGTCAGATATGCAAGATACTGGACATTCAGCAGCACATGCTCCACAAGCGATACAAGAATCTTTAATTACGTAAGCCATTTCTAAATCCTCCATTTTTCGATAAATATATTTTCTTTACAGATTTATTATAACATCAAGAGGGACTTTTTGCAATTGATTTATTAGTTTTTTTTATTTTATTTTTTATTTTTATTTTACGTTGAAATTTCAGTATTATTTATTTGTATATTTAAATATATCCCCGCATCTTCCTTTCAATTGATAATATATATTAATAAATTCTTTTTATCAGTTCATCTTATTAAACCTCCACTTCTCCACCACAAAATTTACTACTTTCTTCTTTTATGTGTTTATTTTTAAAAATATTCCCACATCTTTATTTGCAATAATTTCCTTGTTTTTGTTGATATTTAAGCCTTCTTGGGGTATAATAATCTTGTCAACAAAGTAAATTATAATTTATGTTGTAAAAAAATATATTATTACAGGAGGTAATTATTGTGAATAAGGCAGAATTAGTTGCTAAGATTGCAGAAAAAAGTAACTTAACAAAGAAAGAAAGTGAGCTTGCATTAAATGCATTTATGGATGTTGTAGAAGAAACTCTAGTAGCAGGAGAAAAAGTTCAGTTAGTAGGTTTTGGTACTTTTGAAACTAGAGAAAGAGCTGCTAGATCAGGAAGAAACCCAAGAAAGCCAGACGAAACTATAGAAATACCTGCATCAAAGGCACCAGTATTCAAGGCTGGTAAGGGTCTTAAGGAATTAGTAAACAAATAATAGTTGATTCGCATAAAGCAAAAATGGTATTGGTCATAAGATCAGTACTATTTTTTTATTCACATTAATTAACTTCTTTTTTAAAACATATATATAATAATATTATTTCTACATTCTTCTCTTCTATGATATAATATATAGGATATAAGAGTATTATGGAGATGTAGAAATGAGATTAGATAAATTTTTAAAAGTTTCAAGAATAATAAAAAGAAGAACTGTAGCCAAAGAAGCCTGTGAAAAGGGCTTGGTTCAAATAAACGGTAAGACAGCAAAGTCTTCATCTGAAGTTAAAATCGGAGACGAACTTACCCTTACTTTTGGCGAAAAGGTAATCAGATGTAGAATTACTGATATAAGAGAGCACGTACTAAAAGATGACGCAAAAGATTTATATGAGGTGATATAATGTCTAAAACAAAGAAAAAAAATGATAAACTACTGTACAAGGTTATTGCTGTTTCTATAGCCTTAATGTTTGCTGTATCAAGTGTAGCTTTTACAATCAGCTTGTTTTTATAGAAAGGCGGTATAGAACTTGGAATTAAACAAAAAGATTGATGATTTAAAAAAGGAAAGTCTGATAGAACTTAGGATTATAGCCAAGAACCTAGGCGTTAAATCATCTACTACTTATAAAAAATCGGATTTGATAGAAAAAATAGCTGAAATGTTAGCCAAGAGTGATGATATCGTTGAGAAAAATGATACTAGCTCTGATTCTGATCTTGATAAGCAGATGAATAAAACTGTGACTTACAGACAAAACACGGGTGATCAGATGACAGACCAGCAAAACAACCGTCGTAGTGACAACAACTATGATAATAGACAAGATGGTCGTAGTAATAACCGCTATGATAGTAGACAAGATAATCGTAGTGATAGCCGTTATGATAGCAGGCAAGACAATAGAGACGAGAAAAAACTTTTATACACCACTCCTCCTGAAATGACTGATGAAAATAAGGTGGAGGGTATCCTAGAAATACTTCCTGATGGTTTTGGATTCCTAAGAGGTAGCAACTACCTATCAACAGAAAATGACATCTATGTATCACCCAATCAGATAAGAAAGTTATGGTTAAAGACTGGCGACTATATCACAGGTGTTGCTAAGCCTGAGAACCCTAATGAAAAATTCAGAGGAATGATGTTTATTCACCTAGTAAACGGAGACAATCCTTCAGTTGCAAGAACAAGGACACCTTTTGAACAATTAACACCAATTTATCCAGACAAGAAATTGAGGTTAGAATCTAAAAATAGCGGTCTGTCATCAAGAATTGTAGACCTATTTTCTCCAATAGGAATGGGTCAGAGGGGGCTAATAGTAGCACCACCTAAGGTTGGTAAGACAATGCTATTAAAAGAAATCGCCAACTCAATATCAGAAAACTACCCTGATGTTACTCTTATAATCCTTCTAATAGACGAAAGACCAGAAGAAGTAACAGATATGATGGAGTCCATAGATGGCGAGGTAATATACTCTACTTTTGACCAGGCATCTAGTCACCATGTCAAGGTAGCAGAGATGGTACTTGGCAGGGCCCAAAGGCTTGTAGAACACGGCAAGGATGTCGTAATCCTACTAGACAGTATCACTAGGTTAGCAAGAGCCTACAACCTTACAATCAATCCTACAGGTAGGACACTTTCTGGTGGACTTGATCCCGGAGCTCTTCATGGTCCAAAGAAATTCTTTGGTGCTGCAAGAAACATTCGTGGAGGTGGTTCACTTACTATATTGGGAACAGCCCTTGTGGACACAGGATCTAAAATGGATGATATAATTTTTGAAGAATTCAAGGGAACTGGAAACATGGAATTGTGTCTAGATAGAAATATGGCTGAAAAGAGAATATTCCCAGCTATAGACATCTACAAGTCTAGCACGAGACGTGAGGACCTACTCCTTTCAAAGGAAGAGATGGATTCCTTATACAAACTAAGGAGAAGCCTCGACTCCAAAAATTCACAATTAGCAACAGACCAAGTGATAGAGGAAATGAAAAAGACAAAGTCAAATAAAGAATTCCTTGATATGATAAAACAAATTCACTTTAGGTAAAACTTATTTAAATAGGCTATATGATAAAAAATAAGAGATTGAAGAATTTAACATTCTACAATCTCTTTTATATTCTCTAAAATTTTAGGCTCTATAATATATAGCGTTGATGGTAATAAAAAGTCCGTAAACACCGAAAGGTGAAAACGGATAAAATTACTATCATCGCTATTGTTTTTTATATAGAAAAACATGTCAATTCCGTTGTATAATAAAGTCTACCAAAACAAAATAACAAAGGAGAATTGACATGTCATCTACAAGTATTATAGCAAAAATAACTGAAATTTACGATAAAAATATAGAATTTGATCAAGATTTCTTCAAAATCGAGACTATTAGAGGAATTGAACATACAGTCATTAAGGGCAAATTGACATATATACCTGACTCTTGTGAGCATTGTAATGGAGAAAATAAGGACTATATGATTGTCAAAAACGGAAATCAAATCATGGATGTTTTAATAGGTCAATTTAATTCAAAGCCAGTCATATTAAGGCTTACAAAGCAAAGATTTTATTGCAAACACTGCGGAAAAACCTTTATGGCACAGACTCCCTTGGTTGAAAAAAACTGCTCAATTTCTAGAAAAGTCAAATCATGCATAAACATTGAGCTCGCTGAAAATGTATCCTTAAAACACATAGCATCTACATATAGCGTGTCAACTGCAACAGTTCAGAGAGTTCTAAGGTCCAATGTTTTCAAGGTAAATAAACAATGGCTACCAGAGGTACTTGGAATAGATGAATTTAAATCACTGAAATCTGTTGATTCAAATATGAGCGTAATCCTATGTGATATCCAAACTGGAGATATCATCGATATTGTCCCTGATAGACGTAAAAGGTACTTAAGAGAATACTTTGAAAGCTTTTCTAAGGAGGCTAGGAGCATGGTGAAATACATAACCACAGATATGTATCAAACATATATAGACCTTGGAATTGACCTATTTCCAAATGCTCAAATAGTCATTGATAAATTTCATGTAGTTCAATTATTTACTAGATGCATGCAAAAATTGAGGATAGATGTTATGAAGAACTTTAACACAAGATCAACGAATTACAAGAAGCTTAAAAGGTACTGGAAGGTTCTTTTAAAGAAGAACTTTAATCTAAACGGTGTTAAATTTTACAAGTATGTACACTACAAAAAATGGACTAATACAAAAGAAATTTTAATAGACTTACTTAGCCTGTCTGATAGGCTATCAGCTGGTCACAGCCTATATCAAGAGTTTCTATACACCATACATAACAGAGATATAGATGGTTTTGAGGCCTTTTTAGATAGATATTTAAATCAGGATTCTATTCCACCAGAGTTTGAGACTGCCATTAACACGCTATATGGTTACAAGGATGCTATCGTAAATTCTCTAGAAACAGGTTATACGAACGCTGTTGTAGAAGGTAACAACAATCTAATTAAATCTATAAAGAAGACCGCCTTCGGCTTTAGAAGCTTTCAGAATATGAGATTAAGAGTACTATTAAGGAAAAAGATTCACATAAAGAAAAAAGACAACATCAAGGATACTATATGTATCCAAGATGCTGTCGCATAAATTTCGGATTTTATTCATCAACGCCAGTTGACAAAGAACCAAATTTTAAACATAAGCCCTAGACACTATGGTTAAGATACAAAATAAGCATCAAAACCTAAAGTCTAATAAAGAATTATCCCTATAACTGGTCATCACTTTCCTTCATCAAATATGAAAGAGTAAATAGACTCTCTGTAAGGTTTACATTTTCAACTATCACTTCTGATGGAACTTCTAGGTCTATTGGAGCAAAGTTCCAAATACCCCTAACACCAGATGAAACCAATTTGTCAGCTACTGCCTGAGCCCCGTTCTTAGGTATACACAAGATAGCTATATCTATATCGTTGTTAGATACAAATGACTCTATATTATCTGAATCCATTATCTCATAGTCTCTAATCTTTAGCCCTATCATCTTAGGATTGGCATCAAAAACAGCTTCGATATTAAATCCTGCATTCTTAAATCCAGAATAATTTGTCAAGGCCTGACCTAGGTTACCAGCACCAACCAAAACAGCCCTGTACTTTCTATCAAGACCTAGTATCTTACCAATTTCTCTATGTAGTGCCTCTACATTATATCCATAACCCTGCTGACCAAAGCCACCAAAATTGTTAAGGTCTTGTCTAATCTGAGATGCAGTAAAACCAATTATCTCACTTAGTTCTTTTGAAGATATCCTCTGAATATCTCTAGATAATAAATCTGCCAAATATCTATAGTATTTCGGCAATCTTCTGATGACTGCCATTGATATGTTTTTATTTCCCATTCCAATTAATCCTCCTTGTGTTTTTAGCTTTATTTTAAAGTAGTAGCATTATAATTATCCAAATAATAAAACAATCTCATAAAATTTTATTAGTAAATACCTATATCTATTTATAGTTTTACAATAAAATAACAAAATTGAGATTTATACATACTATTATACATTATTTTAGATAAATTTAAAACATATTATTCTATTATTTCTTCCCATTTTGTATATAATTTTTTAAGCTCTTTTTCTAGGTCGGATTTCTCTAAATTTACCTCTTTTAGCTTGTCTGGGCTAGAGTATATCTCTTCTTGACACAACATCATCTCAAGACCACCTATCTGTTTTTCAACTAGATTGATCCTATCTTCTATATCTTTTACGATTTTTTTGGCCTTGTTGGCTTCCTGTCTTTTTTCCTTTTTTCTTCTTCTCTCTTCCTTTATCTGAGTCTTTGTTTTACCAGTGTCTTGAGGCTCAACATATAAATTTTCAAGGTCATATTGTTGTTTTTTCTTGGCCTGATAGTAGTCATAATTTCCAAGATATTCTTCTATTCCATTTTCACCTAAAACTAAAATTTTGTCAATGACTGTGTTAAGAAAATATCTATCATGAGATATAGTAAATAAAGTGCCTTCATAATCTAATAAAGCTTCTTCCAAGACTTCTTTTGAATCTATATCCAAGTGGTTGGTAGGTTCATCCAGCAATAAAAAGTTTGATTGAGATAAGATCAACTTGAGTATTGCAACTCTGGCCCTCTCTCCACCACTTAGGGACTTAATCGGTTTAAATACCTCTTCTCCTTCAAACAAAAATCCTCCAAGCATGTTTCTAACCTCAGTCTGACTTAAATGTGGGTTGGCATCCCATATTTCATCAATTATAGTATTTTTGATGTTTAAGGTTTTTTGCTCCTGGTGGAAGTATGATGTCTCAACATTTTGTCCTATTTTGACCAAGCCCTGGTCATAGTCTTCCTGGCCTAGAATCATCTTGAATAAGGTAGATTTGCCCGCACCATTCGGCCCTATCAATGCAACCTTTTCTCCCCTGTATATATCCAGGTTTAGGTCCTTAAATAGGATTCTTTCTCCGTAAGACTTTTTTATATCCTCAAGGTGAAGGACATCATTACCACTTTGTCTAGTCTGGCTAAATGTAAACCTAGCCTTTTTCTTTATCTCCTGTGGTTTTTCAAGTCTTTCAACCTTGTCTAGCATCTTTTCCTTGCTTCTTGCCCTTTTTATATGTTTTTCACGTCCGTAAGACTTGAGTCTCTCTATTGATTCTTCCTGCTTCTTTATCTCTCTTTGCTGGTTTTCATAGTTTTTAAGGTCTATCTCCCTCTGGAGTTTAGCCTGTTTTTGGTATTCAGTATAGTTACCCTTGTAGGCGGTCAACCTCTTGTTTGACATTTCAAATATCCTGTTGACAGATTGGTCTAGGAAATACCTGTCATGGGATATAATCATTAGGGTTGCATCATAGGACCTCAAAAATCCTTCCAACCATTCTACAGCCTCTGAATCAAGGTGGTTTGTAGGTTCGTCAAGTAGGAGTAGCGACGGCTTAGAAAGCAGTAGTTTACCAAGGAGAACCCTGGTCTTTTCACCACCGGATAGGACATTTACTTCCTTGTCCATGTCTTCATCCTTAAAGCCCAAGCCCCTTAGGATTCCAAGCACTTCACTCTTATATCCATAGCCGTTGTTCTGCTCAAAGACTTCATACTTGTGACCGTATTCGTCCATTAATTTCTTTAATTCCTTGCCAGAGCCAGAATCACCAGACATCTGAGCTATCTTGTGCTCCAATTCTCTTAACTCTTTCTCAGACTCAATCAGGTCTTCAAATACAGATACAAGTTCTTCATATATGGTCTTTTCTGAGTAGAAATTTGTATTCTGTTCTAGATACCCCATCCTACAATTCTTGGCTGTATATATATCTCCATTGTCATAGCCATATATTCCAGTTATTATCTTAAATAGTGTCGTCTTACCAGTACCGTTTATCCCTACTATACCGACCTTGTCACCCTCGTTTACCGAAAAAGATATATCTTCAAGTATAGTATCGACACCAAAGTTTTTTGTAACATTGTTACAAGACAGCATTATCATTTTATGTCCTCCTAACCCTCGTTTATCTTCAGGTTTGGCACAGCATTTAGGTACATATCGTCTCTTCTGCCATTTATATACCTATAATAACCTGCACAGCCTATCATCGCTGCATTATCCGTACACAAAACCATCGGTGGGTACTTCAAATCTATACCTTCAAGTTCAGCCCTTGTCTTTAGGGTATCCCTAAGAGCTGAGTTCGCAGCTACCCCGCCTGATAGGGTAAGCCTTGTATATCCCTTGTCTTTTGTAGCCTTTATAGCCTTATAAGACAATACGTCAACAACAGCCGCCTGAAAAGATGCACACACATCCTCTGCTACTATTTCTTTTTCCTTCATCTTCATAGAGTTCAGGTAGTTTAAAACAGATGATTTTAGGCCACTAAAAGAAAAGTCATAGCCTTCTTCATGAATGCAGGCCCTAGGAAAATCAATGGCATTGGGGTCTCCCTCTTTGGCCAACCTATCGACTATTGGTCCGCCCGGATAGCCTAGTCCCATAGCACGAGCTATCTTGTCAAATGCTTCTCCTGATGCGTCATCCTTAGTCTTACCAAGTATCTCATAGTCGCCATAGTCCTTGACCTCTACAAGATGAGTATGGCCACCTGATACTATCAAGGTCACAAATGGAGGTACTAGGTCCTCATGCTCAATGTAATTGGCTGAAAGATGACCCTCTATATGATTGACCCCTACTAAAGGTATACCAAGACTAAAAGCTAGGCTCTTTGCATATGAAAGCCCCACCAACAAGGCTCCAACAAGACCAGGACCATATGTCACAGCTATATGACTTATGTCTGAAAATTTCATTCCTGCCTTTTCAAGAGCCTCCTCGACAACTATATCTATATTTTCTATGTGTTTTCTCGATGCCACTTCTGGTACGACACCGCCGAATTTCTTATGTATGTCAATCTGCGTAGATATCACATTTGCAAGGACCTGCCTGCCATTTTTAAGTATAGCACAGGCAGTTTCGTCACAACTAGATTCTATCGCTAGTGTTATTATATCCTTCATTAAAATACCTCCCTGAGTTGCTTCCACATTATCAAAGCATCTTCCTTATTGTCATGATAGTATTCTTTTCTTATACCGCTTATCAAAAAACCGTATTTTTTGTAAAGATTTTGGGCTACTGTATTGCTAGACCTTACCTCTAGGGTAATAGATGCTATATTATATTCCTTGCATTGCTTATCCAAGGCTTCCATCAGTCCGTTACCTATGCCCCTACCCCTGTAGTCCTTATGAACAGCTACATTGGTTATGTGGGCCTCATCTATTATATGCCATGTGCCCAAGTATCCCACTATCCTTCCTTGGTCTTCGGCTACTATGTATTTCGCCAGCTTGTTTTTCAATTCATCTCTTAGGGCATTGTATGACCAAGGCTCGCTAAAGGCAGATACTTCCACCTCATAGACCCCATAAATGTCCGTGTCCTTCATATTCCTATAAATCATTTTTTAATTTCCTCTGTTTTTCTTCGTACTGGACCTCTGCCTGTGACTTTCTTAAATAAATCGGTGCTAGGTCATAGCAAGTTGAAATATCTTTCTTTTCTTGGTATTTTATAGAAGCACAATGGCAAAGACTCGCTGCCCTAGATACATTGGAATTAGGGTTGGCTACCCTTATCCTATCAGATAAGGCTGATAGCAACTTGTCCATATACTTGTAGACCCCTTCACCAACTATTGTCACTGTCTTTTTTTTATCTTCTAGTTCTTTTGCGTAGGCAAGTACATCTCTTATATCCTCAACACACATGTCTTTTATTGTATTTAACTCGCCCCCTACAAACTCGTATGCTCCTGTGTATACCTGGCTTGACTGGGCGTCCAAGATAGGTATTATAGTCGTACTAGAGTCGATCATTGAATAGGCTATATTCTCCAAAGAATTGATTCCAACAATCGGGAGGTCCCTAACATGGGCTATAGCCTTCACTGTAGCAACTGCAATTCTTATACCTGTAAATGAACCAGGCCCCAAGCATACAGCTAAAAGGTCTATATCCTCTATTTTCATATCAGCCAACTTAAGTAGGTCCTCAAGCATTGGCATTAGCTTTTGTGAATGTGTTCTCTTATCGTTTATTAGGATTTCTCCTAGCAATACTCCATCTCTCCATAAGGCAACGCTCGCTGCCCTTGAAGAAGTATCTAGTCCTAGTATATTCATTGTCCAACAACCTCCCCGACTAGTTTTTCGTATTTTTCTCCATGTGGTATAAACTCAATTGTCCTACCCATACCCTCATAGTTTATGTCTATATCAAGTCTTTCCTCTGGTAGGATGTCCTCTATAATAGTAGACCACTCTATGATAGACACCCCATCTGAATTTATGTATTCATCAAATCCTATATCGTACATTTCATCACTAGACCCTATCCTATAGACATCAAAGTGGTTTAGCTTTAATCTACCATCTCTATATTCATTAACTATAGTAAAAGTAGGACTTGTTATATCTTCATCAATGCCTAGGGCCTTGGCTATTGATTTAGTCATTGCAGTCTTACCTGCACCCAAATCTCCGTTAAGACAGATTATAGCCCCGGAAAACAAGGCTCTACCTATCTTTTGTCCCATATCATATGTAAAACTTTCATCAGCTAGATAAATTTTTTCCATATTCCCTCCTATTTTATAATAAAACACAAAACCACAAGTAGCCTAGCAAACTAGATAAGCCTGTATTTTGCGAAGTAATTTCTCTGAACAATTAAGGGTATGTAAACTACCCATATCTTTTTATTATATCACATAGTCATTTGTTTTTTGTATTATAATAAGCAAAAAGTAGAGTAAAAGCCACCTATAGCCCCCTTTATAGACTCTTATTTATCATTTTTCCTATAAAACCCATATTGTAAACTATATTCTTTAAAGGTTTACAATATAGGTTGTTTCATGTTATCATATCTTGTATAAGAAAGGTGGTATGTATTTATGGATAGTAAAGAAAATCAAATTAATTCACAAGCAATTTCCTTAAAAGATATGATTATAAATGGATATCAGGTAAGCAATAATGACATGGAAGTCCTAAAAAAATGCGAGCTAGACCTATTATCTAAACTGGCCTGTGAAATCAGGGATAACTTTTCTGATGGTGAGTTTGACCTATGCACAATCATAAATGGTAAAAGTGGGGCCTGCAGCGAAAATTGTTCCTTCTGTGCCCAGTCAGCCCACCACAATACCCATGTAGACATCTATGATATATTGGATACAGACCAGATCAGCCAATCAGCAATAAAAAACTACCAAGACAAGATTAATAGGTTTTCTATAGTTACTTCAGGTAGAAAATTGAACGACTCTGAACTCGATAGAATTTGTCAGGCTTTTAAGAAAATCAAGGACCTCTGTCCAATCAATCTTTGCTCTTCTAATGGTCTCTTGTCCTATGACCAGTTTGTAAAGTTAAAAAATGCAGGAGTTTCAAGATACCACAACAACCTAGAAACATCCAAATCATTTTTCAAAAACATATGCACAAGCCATACCTACGAAGACAAGGTAAATGCTATAAAAGCTGCTCAAAGGGCAGGACTAAAAATATGCAGTGGCGGTATATTTGGACTTGGAGAAAATCTAGACAACAGGATTGAAATGGCCTTTGCCCTAAGAGACCTGGATGTAGATTCAGTACCACTGAACATCTTAAACCCAATACCAAACACCCCCCTAGAAAATAATAAGCCCCTTTCCTATGAAGAAGTAAGAAGATCTATAGCAATATATAGATTTATCCTTCCTCAAAAAAGCATCAGGCTTGCAGGAGGTAGGGTCCTACTTAAGGACAAGGGTAGAGCTGCCATAGATTCAGGTATAGATTCTATGATATCAGGTCATATGCTGACAACATCAGGAATCAGCCACCTAGAAGACATCAAGATGGTCGAGGAGATGGGTTTTACCATAAAAAGAACATCTATCTAGGACTATGACTATAATAAAATATAGACCTATCACAAACTAATAAAAAGCAAAAAACCGACCTCCCAATTGTCAGCCAAGCTAACTTTTGAGGGTCGGTAATTTATATGTCTTATTTATAAATAATTATATTTATTTGTTTCTAGCTGCCATCATGCAAGATACTGCTATTGAAACCAACTTAGCAGCTTCTCCATCAGACCTTGAGCATACAACGATAGGTACCTTGGCACCAACTACAACACCACCAAATGTCCATCCACCTAGGTATTTAGCAGTCTTTAGTAAAACATTCCCTGCCTCTATAGCTGGAACAACTAGTATATCAGCTTCACCTGCAACTGGGTCATCAATGCCCTTTACTTCAACGGCATGCTTGTCTACAGCATTGTCCATCTGAAGAGGTCCACTTACTATACATCCAGATAATTCACCAGCCTGATTCATCTTCTGTAACTCAACTGCATCTACAGTAGCTGGCATCTTTTCATAGTACTTTTCCTTGGCGCATATCATAGCTACCTTTGGCATTTCATTACCAAGAGCATGGGCTACCTCTACTGCATTTTCAACTATACCCTTCTTCTGAGCAAGATCTGGAGCTATAAGCATAGCGCCATCAGAAGTTAGGAAGTACTTTTCGTAGTCTTCCTTGAATAGGATACCAACGTAGCTTAGAGTCTTTCCAGTTCTAAGTTCATTTTCCTTCTTTACAACTGCCTTTAGAATAACTGATGTATCTATAAGTCCCTTCATGATTAGACCAGCCTTACCCTGTCTTACCATGTCAACTGCCCCCTGAGCACATCCTGCTAGGTCGTCAGCATGTACTAATTCCATATCGTCAATCTTTACATTGCCTTCTTTAGCTGATTCCTTGATTATACTTTCGTCACCTACTAGTATTACCTTTACAAATCCTAGGTCCATTGCATTTCTTAGTGATTCAAGAGTTGCAACATCATATGGCGCAGCTACGGCAACTGTCTGTATTGCATCACCAGCTTTTTCTTTTGCTAAATTAATAAAATAATCCTGATTTATCATTTTTATTCCTCCATAAAATATTATTATAAAAAATAACAAGCAATAATGTACGACTATATTATTGGTTGCTTAAATTCTCCAACTAATTCAAATATATTGAGCCCAATTATAAATCGCCTCTTACACTATATTTTACCATATTTTAGGCTCCTAGGAAATGTTTTCCTACATTTTTTTGAAAATCATCTCTTATTAAACATTTTGTATATATTATTAGGCAATTTGGACTTTACAAGCCCACATAATATATAAAATTATATTTTTCACCTTACTAAGATTTTGCATTTTAAAAGGGCCAGCAAAAATAGCTGACCCCGATTATCGTATAAATTATAATTAGTCTCTAGGGTGCCTCTAAACCTAGGCTGTTTTAAAAAGTAACTCTAAACTTAGGCTGTTTTAAAAAACTTCTCCAACTTCTTGTATATAGGAAGTGTTAATAAAGAAATTAGGATACCCTTTATTAAATTGAATGGTGCGATAAACCATAGAACGAAAGACAATAAGTCGTTAACTCTAGGATTAACTGCCTTACCCATTCCTATTATAGCTTCCATACCCATGAACTTTCCATAGAAAGGCAACATTACAAAGTAGTTCATAACTGACCCTATAAATGTCATCATTATTGTAGCTGCGATAAATCCTATAACTATGCCCTTTATATTCTTCATGTTAGCATATATTGTAGATGCTGTCACCACAAAGGCTCCTCCAACTACCACATTAGCCAACTCTCCTACTCCGCCAGTAGATGTCGCAGTGATAAAATGTAGGAAATTCTTAACTCCCTCAACTGCAAATCCAGCGACCGGTCCCATGGCAAAGCCTGCTATAAGGGCTGGTATATCAGATATATCGATCTTCAAAAAACTTGGGAACAAGCCCGGTATAGGCATCTCCACAAACATTAACACAAATGCTATAGCCGACAATAGGGAAACCTTTACCAGCTTCTTTGTTGATGTTCTCTTACTAACTGCACTACTTACTCTTTCCATTATTTTCCTCCTAATTAGTTCAGGGGTCAAAAAAATCCCGAAACCTATGGCCTCGGGACTGACTAACTAAATTAGTAATTTCTTCTCTCATCCAGACTTTACTGTCGGCTTTGGAATCTCACCAAATCATACCACTAGTGGCTCGCGGGCTATACCGCCGGTAGGGAATCTCACCCACCCCCGAAGATTTATATTTGTTTTACAACTCTATTATAGTAATTTTATCAAATATTGTCAATGTTTGATGAAAATATTTTTCTTTTTGTAAATTCGAACCCTATCAAAAATATTAAGGCTAGTAGGCTAATCACATAAGCCAAGCTTTGACCGGGTCTATGATAGTCTATGGATACAAAATTGTTGCCACTAGGTAGCTTTACAGCCATAAATCCTATATTCGCCCTGTATACTTTAGCACTTGTCCCATTGACTTTTATATCAAATCCCTTACTGTATGGTATTGATATAAATAATAACCTATCCTTGTCACAGTTAATTTGTCCTGTAATTTTATCACCCTTTATATTGAGGTCAACAAGGTGTTCTCTTGAGGGCTGAGTAAAATCATCCTTGATTTTACCCGTATCGACAAGTATATAGTCTATATTTTTCGAGTCAATATTGCAATCTGCAAGAAGTCTATAGGATAAATTATAGTCTCCCTTTTTCAAGTGTCCAAGATTTACAGTCAATCCCTTTTCTCCGGTATACCATTTCGATGACTTGTCCGTTATAAATGTAGTGTTTACTTTTTGGATGCTGTCTTGACCTAAACTGCTGACAAGGCTTGTAAACCTATTATTTTTACAAAATATACTCGGGTTCTTGATTATAGCATACAACTCACCCTCATTAGGAATATTTATCCTAGTGCCTATATTTAGGCTTTGGTCTTGTTCCCTTTCAAGCCTATAGGGTCCATTCTCAACTTTTACTATATTTCTCTTATCCAAGTAGTCATTTACTTTTACCAATCTCTTTATGCCGTCTATTTTTTCTTCCAACAAACACGCACCTAGAAGAAAGGACTGCCTTTCGATTGGGTTCATTGTGTCTAGTTCATCCTTAAATACATACTTGTCATAGGTAAACCCGAATGGTATATAGTTATGATTCTGGTATACTCCACTGATGTCCGTATTATTAAATTCAAGGGGTACGTTGTCCGTTCCATAATGATATTTTACTGATAGTAGGCCATCTACTAAAGACCTTGAATCCATACCAGTAACACTATTTATTGGTGATGCCTTAGAATTTTCATAATAACGGTTGAAGCTAGAGTAGTTATAATTTTGTATGCTATAATAACCAGAAACAGATGGATAAGAGAATATATCTGAAAAATTAGCATCCCGGTGGGCACCTGTCTCAACTCTTTCCATACCACTTGAAGTGATATTTGACAGCATTTTTATATTATAGTTATTGTCTATCCTGTCAACGTATTCTTTTTCTATGAGATGTTTGCCGCTTGAGATATAGTCTGTATATATGACCACATTAGTTGTCATAAGCAGAAAAGCCACAGATATCATAGCTATATTTCTATACTTAAATTTTTTCAACCATGATAGAACTATAAAAATACCCGCTCCTACTAGAGGGCCTATACTGCCCCTTATCCCTAATTGGTCACTGCCTACGCTTTTGTACACTATAAAAATATAGGCCAATATAAATACCATAGCACCAAGCCTTTTTTTATCTGACATCTTTAATATATTATCGTATTGGTCAACAAAAATATATGCAAGTAGTAGGTCTATAGCAAATACCCACCTATATGTTGGATAAGAAAATCCATTCATCATAGATTGAAGCTTGGGGCAAACTACAAACAAGCCAGCTATTACTAATAGGCTTATAATTTTCTTTTTTTTGCTTGCAATGGCGCTATATATTCCAAGTATTACAAGACCACTAATGCCTAGGTAAGCATCACTCTCAAGGTCTGGAACTGAGGATATATGCAATAGAAAATCTCTGACTTGCTCAAGACCTATAAATAGGTTTATAGGCTCTTTTTTACCTATGAACCTATAGCTATCTACATAGCCCAATATAAGTGGAACTATGACATATGCTGATAAGAGTAATCCTAATAAAAAACCTCCAATACCTCTTTTAAAGGCTCTCATAGTTTCCTTACTACCCAAGTCCTTTTTTACAAAGACTAGAGAAGTAACTGCATATATAAATCCAACCACAAGAATCATATAGGCAAAATAAAAATTGATGACTATAGTAGAAAATACACTTATCACAAAGGCAAGTGTCTTTCCATCCCTAATCAATATATCTATGGAGGCTATCAGTAGGGGTAAGAGTATCATAGGGTTAATAAAGTAGGGATGCATAAATCCCACAGTCAAACAATAACCACAAAATACATATATATAGGCCCCCACTATAGATACTGCCTTATTTTTCTTAAACCTGTTGGCCATAAGTATAAAGCCAATGCCAGCCAGATACATCCTGAAAAACAGGAGAAAGGCATATAGTTTCTGGTGGTTATAAATCTTTCTAAGACCTGTAAGCACACTTATAGGATCATTTAATCCATAATAATGGTAAGTGGTAAGTATATCCTGGCCCAAGGCTAGCTTATAATTTATCTCACTAAAGACAGATGTCTTAAGGTGGATTATATCATAAAAGAAGTTCGCCAAATACTGCTGGCTAGCATAATGCTGTACAAGAGCATCCCCATTATATATTGCCGTCAACCCATTTTGATCCAAACTATTTTTTATTATCCATGCCAATATTAAAAAACCTACTGTATATACTAAAAATTGAACTGCATATTCTTTGTAGATAGTCTTTATATTATTGACAATATTGCTAGTGATTTTATCTAACATAAGATCTACTCCGACTTTTCTTTTTCAATATATATAGGTCTATTCTTGACTTCTAAGTATGTCCTTGAAAGGTACTGCCCCAATATACCTATAGTCAGTAGCTGTATGCCTCCAAGCAAAAATATCGAGCATATTATAGTCGGGAAACCTTCTACAACTTCTCCAAATATAAGTGTCTTGAATACAAATATAAGCAATATTAAAAATGCCACCAAAAATGATATAATACCTAGAAAACTAGATATCATAAGTGGAGTCGTAGAAAATGCGACTATTCCTTCTATGGAATACTTAAATAAGGACTTGATACTCCACTTGCTGGTCCCAAGTTCCCTATCGACATTTTCATATTCTATCTCTGTACACTTATAACCTACCCAGCTAAAAATCCCCTTTGTAAACCTATTGATTTCACTCAGCATCAAGACAGAATCTACAAACTGCCTAGTCATCATCCTGTAATCAGTGGCATTTTTCTTTATCTCCGTGTCAGACATTGCATTTATAATCCTGTAAAAGCAAGTCGAAAAGAAGCTCCTACAAATAGCCTCTCCACGCCTGTCCTTCCTAATTGCTCCAACACTGTCATATCCGTCTTCTATTATTTTATAGGCCATCTCATGCATTATCTTTGGTGGATGCTGCAAGTCTGCGTCCATCAGTACAACAAGGTCTCCCTTACTTGCCCTAAGACCTGCATATATACCTGCTTCCTTACCAAAATTTCTTGAAAATGATATAAACCTTACATTTTTGTCCTTAGACCTGAGATCTTTGATAATACTTAGGGTACTATCTCTTGATCCGTCGTCTATAAATATTAACTCGTATTCATCAAAAATATTATTAGCGTCTATCTCCTTACGTAAAACAGAGTATAGGTGCATCAATGTATCTTCTTCATTAAAACATGGTACTACAATTGACAATAACAATTATTTCTCCCCTCCTTTTGAAATTTTTATCAATACATTAAATTACTTTAAATCAATTTTAACACATTCATGCAACTTTGAATACCAAATTTATATTGCAATTTTGGGAAAATTTCAAATATAGAGTCATTAGCTTTATGTATAAATCCAATTAAAATAATCTACTGCTTTACATTCTTCATTGAAAGAGACACCTTGCCCCTCTCCTTATCTATTCCTATGACCTTGACCTTGACAATATCTCCAACTGTCAGAAGGTCTGAAGGGTTCTTGACCCTCTTGTTTGATATCTGAGATATATGTACTAGTCCATCATTTTTAATGCCTATATCGACAAAGGCACCAAAGTCGACTACATTTCTCACTGTTCCTGTTAGTTCCATATCTTCCTCAAGGTCTTCAAGGCTCATGACATCCTTCCTAAGTACTGGCTTCACGCCTGAATCCCTGATATCCCTACCCGGTTTTTTTATTTCTTCTATGATGTCTTTTAGAGTAGCTTCTCCAAGTCCTGAATCTTGACACAGTTTTACTAGGCCATAAGACTTAAGTCTCTTGTCTATATCTCCTAGCCCATTTGAGCTTATATCATCCAGGCTATATCCCAAAAGATCTAGTATATTCATACAGGCCTTATATGACTCTGGATGAACACCTGTATTATCTAGTGGATTCTTGGCATTAGTTATTCTGATAAAGCCCGCAGCCTGTTTAAATGCCGCTGCTCCCAATCTCTTTACCTTCTTTAGGTCCTCTCTATTCTCAAATTCACCATTTTCATCCCTATAGGCTACTATATTCTTGGCTATGGATTTAGAAATACCAGATACGTGTTCAAGAAGTGAATATGAGGCTGAGTTTAGGTCTACACCTATCTTGTTTACAGAGTCCTCAACTACCCCATCAAGGACCTCATTCAACCTTTTTTCGTTGACATCATGCTGGTACTGGCCTACACCTATACTCTTTGGGTCTATCTTGACCAACTCTGCCATAGGATCTTGCAACCTTCTAGCTATTGATATAGCACCTCTTATAGATACGTTTATATCCGGATGCTCTTCATTTGCTAGCTCTGATGCTGAATAAACTGAGGCACCCGCTTCATTTACTATGACATATGAGACTGGCCTATTTATTTCTTTTAACATATCTGATACAAACATCTCAGACTCCCTAGATGCAGTTCCATTACCTATAGATATTATATCTACCTTGTGTTTATCTATCATTTTTTTCAATGTTTTTTTGGCTTCTTCAACCTTGTTATGTGGCTTTGTTGGATAAATTGTAGTATAGTCTACCAACTTTCCATTTTTGTCCACAACAGCTATCTTGCAGCCAGTCCTGTAGGCAGGGTCAAAGCCCATAACAGACACATCCTTTATAGGTGGCTGAAGCAGTAGGCCATTTAGGTTTTTACCAAATACCTGGATTGCCCTTTCTTGGCCAATGTCAGTCAGGTGGTTTCTAATCTCCCTTTCAATAGATGGGAATATTAGCCTCTTGTAGGCATCTTGGGCTATTTCAAGGATTATACCGTCATTTCCCTCATTTTGAAGAGACAGATAGGCTGACTTTACCCTCTCTATCATATTTTCGTCATCTAAAGACACCTTTACAGACAAGAACCCTTCTTTCTCCCCCCTGTTTATAGCCAATATCCTGTGGGGAAGTACATCTCTTACAGGCTCACTATAGTCATAATATATCCTGTATACAGAGTCCTCCTCTCCCTTTGCCTTTGATATTAGAAGTCCTCTTTTAAGGGCTTCTTCCCTGATCATTTTTCTTATCTGGGCATCATCACTCATAATTTCTGCTATTATATCCTTGGCTCCGGCTATGGCAGTGTCTATATCTTCCACATCTTTTTCCTTATTTACAAAGGCCTGTGCCTCTTTTTCTAGGTTTATATTTTTTGACAAGAGTATCATATTGGCTAGGTTTTCTAAACCCCTTTCCCTAGCTACAGTCGCCCTAGTCCTCTTTTTCTGCTTGTATGGAGCATATATATCCTCTGCTTCTTGAAGGGTCATGGCTTTTTCAAGAGATTTTTCTATATCCTCTGTTAATTTGCCCTGTTCTTCAATCAATCTTTTTATATCTTCTTTTCTAGCATCCAGGTTTCTAAGATATTCCAGCCTGTGGTTTAAGTCACGCAGTTGGATATCTGTCATCTCTCCTGTTACATCTTTTCTATACCTAGCTATAAATGGTATTGTATTTCCTTGGTCTATCAGGTCAATAGCACTGACTACCTGATTTTTTCTTAGGCCTAGTTCTGAGACTAGGATATCTACTATATTCATATTACATCCCTATCTTCTATAAGTTTTGTTTCTTGAGGTATTCAAACATAAAATCGTCTAAGCTACCGTCCATAACGGCGTCTACATTTGTATTTTCCTTGTTGGTCCTATGGTCCTTGACCAACTTGTAGGGTTGAAATACATATGACCTTATCTGGCTACCCCAAGATATCTGTGTATATTTGCCTTGTAGGTCCTCTATTTTTTCTTTGTTTTCTTCTTCCTTTATCTGAATCAACTTGGATATTAGCATCTTCATAGCCACATCCTTGTTAATCCTCTGGCTCCTCTCATTTTGGCACTGAACTACTATTCCTGTTGGCAAGTGGGTAATCCTGACAGCTGAGTCAGTCGTGTTTACGTGCTGACCTCCAGCCCCTGATGACCTGTAGGTATCTATCTTCAGGTCATTTGGATTTATATTTATATCTGAATCATCTTCTATCTCAGGTAGTACGTCAACTGAAGCAAATGATGTGTGCCTCTTGCCCGAAGAATCAAATGGAGATATTCTAACCAGGCGGTGGACTCCCTTTTCAGACTTTAAGTATCCATAGGCGTTTACACCACTGACCATAAGACTGGCTGTCTTTATGCCTGCCTCTGGGTCCGATATTATATCCAAGAGCTTGACTTTTAGACCTCTGCCCTCAGACCACCTAATATACATCCTCAACAACATCTGGGCCCAATCCTGAGCATCAAGCCCTCCTGTGCCTGAATTTATAGACAAGATGGCATTGTTGGAGTCATATTCTCCACTGAACAATAGCTCCATTGTCGTATTCACTATCTTTTCATTTACATCGCTGATATAGGCCACCAACTGGTCCTCTATCGTCTTGTCCTCCTCTGAATCACTAGTCTCTTCTGCCATCTCTATTAATACGGATATATCTTCTAACTGGCCGACCAAAGAATCATAGTCCTCTATCTTAGACGTGAGTTGCTTGTTTTCCTGTAGTATCCTATTGGCATGGTCGCTATCCTCCCAAAAGCCCTGGTCTTCCATACTGGCATTTATATCTGCTTGTCTAGTCTTTAGGCTATCCAAGTCAAAGAGAAACACCTAACTCTCTTACTTTTGAAGTCAATTCTTCATATTCTGACTTATAATCCTGTAAATTAATCATCAGCATACCTCCTCGTATCTTTTACAATTATTATCGGCACTTACCAATAATATGATAAATTAAAAATATGCCACCTAATAATAGGCGGCATATTTTTATATATCTTACTTATCTTCCGCAACAGTTCTTATATTTCTTACCTGAACCGCATGGGCAAGGATCATTTCTTCCAACGCGTGGTTTGTCATTTACCTGTGTTATTGGAGCGTGTTCTTTTCCTTCTGTATCAGGTGATTCTAAATTATCAACATCTACTACAGCCTTTCTCTCAACAGGAACTTCGACCTGTATATTGAATAGGTAGGCAACAGTATCCTCTCTGATAAGCTTGTTCATGTCGTCAAACATCTCGAAACCTTCCATCTTGTAGGCTATTACTGGGTCTATCTGACCTATAGCCCTAAGACCTATACCCTGACGTAACTGGTCCATAGCATCTATGTGGTCAATCCAATGGTTGTCAACAGACTGAAGAAGTATGATTCTTTCAACTTCTCTCATTCTCTCAGAACCTATGAACTCTTCTTTTTCATTGTATATGGCCATCATCTTGTCATATGTAGCCTCTATAGCATCCTGTGGTAGAAGTCCTGAGTAGTCTATATCGTCAATCTGTCCACCTGGAACAAACTTGTGGTATAGGTGGCCCTTAAAACTCTCTACATCCAATGTTCCCTTTTCATCTGTATAAAGGTTGGCTGCATCTGCAATTACATCCTTCATCATATCTTGAATCTGGTCTTGTAGGTTTTCTCCTGATAAAACTCTCTTTCTCTCTGTGTAGATTATTTCTCTTTGCTTGTTCATTACATCATCGTATTCAAGAACGTGCTTTCTAATACCGAAGTTCTTTCCTTCAACCTTCTTCTGAGCATTTTCTATAGACTTTGTAAGCATCCTATGTTCTATTGGAGTCTCGTCATCCATGCCTAGTTTACCTAGTAGTCCCTGGACTTTTTCACTACCAAACAACCTCATAAGATCGTCATCAAGCCCTATATAGAATCTTGATGCACCTGGGTCACCCTGACGACCAGCACGACCTCTTAACTGGTTATCTATACGTCTAGACTCATGTCTTTCTGTACCTATGATACAAAGACCACCAGCCTTGATTACTTCTTCCTGTTCCTTGTCTGTTATCTTCTTGAAGTCTTCATATAGCTTCTTGTAAGTGCTTCTAGCTGCATCGTACTCTTCATTTTCTTCTACACCGGCAATTTCATTGGCATTGTTAACCCTGTTGATCATCTCGTCAGTGAAGTTTAGCCTCTTCATTTCTCTTAGGGCCATAAATGCTGGAGACCCACCTAGTAGAATGTCTGTACCTCTACCTGCCATATTTGTAGCTATAGTCACTGCTCCTAGTCTACCTGCCTGGGCTATTATCTCAGCCTCTTTTTCATGGTACTTGGCATTTAGGACTTCATGAGCTATACCTCTTTCAGTAAGGATCTCAGATAGTAATTCTGATTTTTCTATTGATACAGTACCAACTAGAACTGGCTGGTTCTTGGCATGTCTTTCTTCTATATCCCTAGCCACAGCATGGAACTTGGCCATCTGGTTGGCATATACTGAATCTGCTAGGTCCTCTCTTATTGTAGGCTTGTTCGTAGGAACCTGGAATACGTCCATCTTGTAGATTGACTTGAATTCTTCCTCTTCAGTCTTAGCTGTACCAGTCATTCCTGATAGCTTGCTGTACATTCTAAAGTAGTTCTGGAATGTTATAGTAGCAAGAGTCTTAGACTCCCTCTGGATTGTAAGACCTTCCTTGGCTTCTATAGCCTGATGTAGTCCATCTGAATACCTTCTACCAAACATCAGACGTCCTGTAAATTCGTCAACTATGATGATTTCGTCATCCTTAGCAACATAGTCAACGTCCTTTTTCATTATTACATGGGCCTTTAGGGCCTGATTTATATGGTGATAAAGTTCAGTATGCTCTAAAGTTGTTATATTTTCAACGTTGAAGTATACTTCAGCCTTCTTTATACCAGACTCTGTAAGCGATACTGCCTTGTCCTTTTCTTCCTTTTCATAGTCGTCTTCATCCAAAGTCATGATAAATACATTGGCATCTGAGTATAGGTGAGTAGACTTGTCCCCAGGTCCTGATATGATAAGAGGAGTTCTAGCTTCATCGACTAGGATTGAATCGACCTCATCGACTATAGCATAGTTAAGTCCTCTTTGAACCATCTGTTCTTCATGGATTACCATATTGTCCTTTAGGTAGTCAAATCCGTACTCATTGTTTGTACCATATGTGATATCACATTCATACTGTTTCTTCCTAACCTGTGGGTTCTGGCCATGAACTATTACACCTACACTTAAGCCCAAAAATTCATATACTTTGGCCATCTGATCACGGTCACGCTTTGCTAGGTAATCATTGACTGTAACCACGTGAACACCCTTTCCTTCAAGAGCATTTAAATACACTGGACAAGTTGCAACAAGCGTCTTACCTTCACCAGTCTTCATCTCTGCTATACGACCCTGATGTAGGACCATACCACCTATCAACTGAACCCTGAAGTGTCTCATTCCAAGTATTCTAGTAGAAGCCTCTCTTACAACAGCGAATGCATCTACAAGTATATCATCAAGAGTTTCTCCATTTGCTAGTCTTTCTTTAAAAATAGGAGTCATGCCCTGAAGTTCTTCGTCTGTCATAGCCTTATACTTGTCTCCAACAGCGTCTATCTTATCGACTATCTTGTTAAATTCTTTTAAATCTTTTCTATCGGCCATGTTAAATAGCCCGTCTAAAAAGCCCATATTTTAATCTCCTTTTATTTATTTTTCTTTATTAACATCTTAATTTATCTATAAAATTCAGTTAACACAATAAAATTGCACATATATTATCTATTTTAACACAAATATATTTTTTTGAATATACCTAATACTTGATATAACAATAAAATTTCTCACTAATTACTAGTATAACATACAAAGCTAATGAAAATATTAACTGTAGAAATAAAAAAGCCCCCAAAAAAATTTGGAGACCTTATTTTTATTTGGCTGACCTGATCTTTGACCCCACACTCGCCTGCTGGAACTTTCGCTTCGGGGTTACCTCACTACTAGCCCTCTCGATTTTGTATCGGCAGGTCTTACTTCTAAGCCGCGCCATGCTCACTCTTCCATTTTTAGAAGTAGCTTACGTGGATCCCTTTGCCCGCGACTGGCTTGGACTTGCAACCACAGACCCAAATACTTTTATATCATATATTTATTTTCAGCAAATGTCAATATATTTTGCAAACTTACTGGTTGTACCTAAGTGCATTTGGAAGGAACCTACAACCCCAAGCACCTATAACGCCTGTTGTCTCTATTGCTAGACCATTTGGACCAGCTGAGTGGATTATCATCGGTCTACCACCGTTCCTACCTAGATAGATCATGGCGTGGTTGTATATATTTGAACCGCTGCTGCAATACAACAAGTCTCCACCGAACAGATTGTTCCAATTGCGTGGAACGTACTTAAATCCATACTGGTTGGCCATCTGGTATTGAAGCCTTACCATTATATATCCTCTCTCTGAGTTCAAATTCCTTATGATTTCAGGTCCTGGAATCAATACGCCAAACTCCTTATAGGCTGCATAAGGTAGCCCACAGCAGTATACACCCTGACCATTTTTTAGGTTTGTTCCTATCCACCTATATGGCAGGTAGTCATACTTAGCAGCAAAGTTGGCAACCTTCTGAGACTTAAATCTCTGGGCTGAATCAGACCTATTTATCCATTCATTATCTATCTTTATTTCGTTGTTTGTAGGCGCCGACCATCTCACATACTTGGCAGGTCTACCAGTCCTCTTAGCCCCTGTTCTTACAGCTCCATTATCAGCAAACCAGTAACAATGTGGTCCTGTTGTAAATACTCCGTTCCTATACATTTCATATGATTCAGGAGAGAAATATCTATTGGCACCGTCTATGTAATTCCATCCCCTAACCAATCCATTTGGCATTGTTGAATAGTATTTTTTACCAAACATAGAAATCCAACCATTTCTTATAGAACCATCACCTGCTAGGACATACTTTTTATTTCCTATCTTAACCATACCCTCAGTTTTTGAATTGTACTTTAGGTACTCACTAGTGGAATTGTTCTTAATGAAATTCTTTCCGCCTTCATTAACTATTGTATACTTTCCTAGAGATGCTATATCTCTGGCCGGATCCTCTGGTTCTACACCTTCAAGAGCAAGCTTTACTCTTTCATCTGATACAGCACCTTGACCACCTACTACAAATATTTCATCTGCATAAGAAGCCATATCCATTATTCTAGGATCCTTATGACGAGGGGCTAACACAACATCCGCTTCCCTAGCATTTGCAATGTTGACAGAGCTCAGTGCATCAGCAAAATTATCCCCACTTACCAAGACCATATTAGCAGCATCAGTCATTTGGGCAATTTTAGCAGAAGTATCATATCTATCTTTACCAGATATTCTTATACCCTCATTTATTGACACACTGTTTTCGCCACCGAATACATAATCAACACTAGCCTCTATATCACTTGAAATTTTGGTATCATCAGCTTCAACCAAGGCTAGACCTATCTCTTTTTCTTTTATAAATCTTGAAGCACTTAGGGCATCTGGATACATCCTACCATTGGCAACGCCTACATGATCATAACCAGCTTCTTTAAGGGTACTGATATTTGTCAAATACCTATTGCTTCCATAAAGCCTCTTAACTTCAACACCAGTCGGTTCAAGTCTCGATACAAAACTCTCTGGTATGGAGTTTTGACCACCTATTATGTAGACTTTTTTAAAGCCTCCATTAGATACATAGGATGACATATCTTCACTACCTCTAACTAAGACTAACTTGGCATCAAACCTGTTACAGATATTAACTGAACTTAGGGCATCTGCAAATTCATTACCACTGGCGAATACAAGTATTTCAGATTCCATATAATCTGCTGACTCCATAGATGTCCTGTATCTTTCTGGACCTGATACCCTTCTCGGTTGGTATTCTGCATAAGAAGGTCCAACTGTAGAAAGACCCATTAAAATGGACAAACCTATAGCTGACAATAGACTTACTTTTGTTTTTTTCTTAATCATAATTCCTCCTAAAATAAAGTATTTTACAAATATAAGTTCGGCTCAAATTTAACAATTGATAATGTTATATTTATAGTTTCATACTATCATATTATCACGCAAACTTTTTCACATCAATAGAAATATACGATTTTTCTTAATTCCTTATTTTAATTAGTAAATATCTCGAAAAAATATTATATACTTAATTTTTATCCATTAAAATTTAATTTTAATCCGTTAAGACTTAATTTTACAGCTCAATTCACTTTATACTAACTAATTATATCCTCTATAAATCACACCCAGTTAAATATCTTCATTTCAGAGTATAAATGCCATACATATAAAGGGACCTAGACCAACTCTTTCTTCAAGCTCACCGTATATAAAATAATTAATCACCAAATAGCTAGCTGCTAGCATATAGGAAAGGAAAAATACCACTGTAGTCGCATAATAACCCATATGCAGAGTAATAATAAAATATAGGTAGGGATCAGCTCCACCCATAGCCCCTTTTATTTTGCTTAAACTAAGGGTCAGTGCGAATATTATAAGACTTGAGATAAGATTTTCAGGGCAAGATCCCAAAACAAGATTAATCCATTCTCTACCATAGTATAAAACATAGTCTGTACCATACTTTATAAAATACTCAATAAGGTTTACTGTCCCAAAAGATATCCCCACTACAAGCTGGACTATCAACAAAAAACATAAGTCTATATCATATATGTACCTCCACCTAGAGTCCACCCATGATATTAAAAAAATTGGACCCAATAAATAAGCCTTGTAGGAGTTGCTCGGATTTTGCAAGTAGATATAGGTAAGTACTAGTATTTGCATAAAAAAAATCCCTATAAGTATCTTAAAATCAAAATCTATACCTTGGTCCTCATATACCTGCCCAAGCCTAAATATAGTGTATATACTAGAAAATATCGCTACCATATCCCTATACTTCCTCCCCCAACCTTTCTCCTGCAGTAATTAATATCCAAGCAGTTATTGATAAGATCACTTGAAGATATCTCACCATTTTTATAGAGACCTATCAAATCATCATCCATCATATTCATTTCCTTTGACTTACCTGTAGACATATAGTTGGGTATCTGGTTGGTCTTGCCCTCCCTGATCATATTGGCAACAGACTTGTCTACAAACAATATATCAAAACAAGGCTTTCTCCCCTTGATTGTCTGTACTAGGTTTTGGGATATTACAGCCTTCAAGACTAGGGCTAGGTTGCTTGCCACCTTGTCTCTTTCAGAAATACTAAACATATCCATTATCCTATCTATGCTCTGTGATGCGCCCATAGTATGTATTGTAGCTATGCACAAATGTCCCGTCTCAGACGCTCTAAGGGCTATCTTGAGGGTTTCTTCATCCCTTATTTCCCCTATTACAATCACATCAGGGTCCTGTCTAAGAGAGTTAACCAAGCCCCTATTAAATGACTGGGTATCTATCCCAACCTCTCTTTGACTTATTAGGGATTTTTTAGATTCAAACTCATACTCTATTGGGTCTTCTATGGTTATGATATGCTTTTGGTAGTTGATATTTATCTCCTCAACTATAGCTGCCATGCTGGTTGACTTTCCAGAACCTGTTGGTCCTGATATTATAACTAGTCCGGATTTCATTGCAGCAACTTTCTTAAAACAATTAGGTAATTCCATATCCTTTATAGTCTTTACATCCGCTACAATCTTTCTCATTACCAGACCTAACTTTCCCCTTGTAACAAACATATTGCACCTGTACCTCATAGGTGCAAGTTCCAAGGAAAAATCCACCTCATTTTCAGTTAGATTCTGTATGTATAACTCAAACCTCTGCCAACCTATCAGGTCCCTAAAGTCATCCCTATTTAATTTATAGTCATACCGCTTCAATCTACCCACTTCCCTGTAGTAAATGTCCGTCCCCTCTCTCAGGTGAAAGTCTGAAATATCCCTTTCTTGTAAGGCTTCCATGATTTTAATGACACACTTATCTTCCATACCGTACCACCCCTCAACAAATACTTGCCATAAACTTTAATTGCCACGTTAGTTCATAGACATGATATATAAAAAATCAACCCCCTGTAACATAATTTCACGCACAGGAGGTAATAAATTCCATTAAATATTTAATTTTAAAAACTATTCGCTATAATATAAATTTCTATATTCGCCAGAGTTGACTAATAAATCTTCATGTCTTCCCTCTACAACAACTCTACCATTATTCAACAAACTTCTCTCACCTATCTTTGTGTCTATACAATCCTTTAAGAAAAATCTTTTTAGGTTTCTATTTTTTTCTTTCATCCTTAATTATTTTCCCATCACTTATAGTTATAATCCTATCTGCTTGGTCTGCTATATTTTCATCATGTGTTATCATCACTAAGGTTTGATTTAGCTCGCTCACAGTGTTTGTCAATAAATCCATAACCTCTGTTGTTGTTTTACTGTCCAGATTCCCTGTTGGCTCATCTGCAAAAATTATCGATGGCTTGTTGGACAAGGCTCGTGCTATTGCAACTCTTTGTTGCTGTCCTCCAGACAATTCATTAGGGAATTTTTTGAGTTGGTCTTCTAGTCCGACCTTTTTTACTACACTCATAATATACTCTTTATCTTCTTTTTTGCCATCAAGTTGAACGGGCAATACAATATTATCGTATACATTTAATACTGGTATGAGGTTGAAACTCTGAAATATAAATCCAAACTCCTGCCTTCTGATTTTCGATAGTTCATCATCACTTAAACTGTATATGTCTCTATTATCAAATTTCACCTTGCCATGGGTTGGCCTGTCCAGTCCAGCTAGGCAGTGCAGTAGGGTACTTTTACCAGATCCACTAGTTCCCACTATTGCGGTGAATTTACCATTTTCTACGTCTAAGGATATACCATCAACTGCCTTCACTGTAGTCTCACTTTTACCATAATATTTTTTTATATCAATAAGTTCTAAATGCTTCATACATACACCTCTCCAAAAATTTACACTAATCATTTTTAGAATTTATTACAACATTCGTTGAAATAAGTTTTCTGCTTGAGTATCTTTGTATTACAAAGAATACTATGAAAACTGATATTAAAAACAATAATATTGTCGTCATTGGTAATACAAATTTTATATGTGTTACTCCCTTATAATACATGTCTAGATCATGTGTTTTTTTGTAGTAACCATATATTCTAAATACACCTAGTGCTACTGCAATTAATGAACTACTAACTACAAATACCATATTTTCTAAAAGTAAAATTTTACTAACCAACTTCTTATTTGCACCTAACATTCTTAATATACCGAAATCTTTTTCTTTTTTTGCTATTATTATCCTAATTGTGAATGTCAGCGAGAATAATAACAGAATTATGTAAAATGCTAGTCTAAGTTTTATTTTAGCAAAGTAGGTTTTATCTCTTAGTTCTTTTTCTTTTATCCTATTCATATCTCTATCTTTAATATCATACTTTGATGAAAATATGTCATTTACAATTTTTCTCTCTTTATCCGATTTTACATTAAATCTAACAGCACTTACATCATTTACATTTGTTATTTCTTTCAGCTTATTCAAATCAAAAACGAATTCTACATTTGTTTTATCTATTGCACTTGTCTGCTCTACAAAAGCCTTAGTATTCTTTATATCCAAAATTTTAACAGGAATGGTTTTGTACTTTTGAATCCCTTCTGAAATATACGGTATTTTCAAGGAAATATTCTCACCCTGTTTAATATTTTTAATAAACTCTTGATACTTATTTGTGCCATTATCATAATACAAATTATTATACAGTACATAGGCTACTTCATTGGACTTTATTTTTTTAATATCATCCATGCCCATAATTCCCATTTTTTCAAGTTCTTTTTCTCTAGTAGAGTCTATTCCTGTTATTGTGCAGTCAAACTCATACTCACCTTTCTTTTGTGATATAGCATTGTTAGAAAGATAAGATTCATTCACCAGCCCCACATCACAAACTAAATAACCATATATATTTAAATTTTGCGTAAGACCACTATAATTGTCAACTTGCTTTATATCATCCATACTTATTCCATTATTGACAGAGAAACCATCTTTTTTCACTAAAAAATTCCTTCCCAAATATTCCGACTCATAAATGTCATATTCACTACACTCCGTCGACAAAATTTTTTCCACTCCCACAACACTTATTATGCTACTTCCAATAATCACTATGATTATTATAGGTAATATATAGTTTGAGAAATTATTAATAAATCCTATTATGGATATCTTACTAGCGAAATCTTTAACTTTTATTTTAACGAGATTTGTATTCTTAGAACCTCTCCTTCCCTCATTTATTAATTCTAAAGCCTGAGTTTTTTTATAGCTTATAATTAAACTGACTAGATTAATGATAATCGGTGTAAAAACTACAAGTAATACTAATAATATGTCATTTTCATTAAAATATACCTTGTATGTATCAAGTGCTACATCGATAGCTGAGTCTGTAACATTAGTCCCACCTATCAATTTATATGTTGTTACATAACTAATGCACAAGCCGACTATCGTACTGATTAATCCTAAAATTAAATTTTCAAATATAAGTGCAGTACATACATCTTTAGAACTCGCCCCTAATGTTTTTAATAGACCTAAGTTTCTCAGCCTAGTATCATTTAATAGTCTAAACAAACTCGCAATAAATAAAATTGAAACGAAAATTAAAATATAATCGTCTCTACTCCTTGTTACTCCAATTATTGATTCATTTAATCTAGAAATCTCGAAATTCTGGACAACCTTCTGAGGATTTTCAGCTACATCAACCCCCAACTTTACACAATTGCCATACAGGTTATCTAGACCACTCTTGAGCTTTATCAACACCGTATAATTCACACTATTTTCTGGATATTTATCTGTATTATATAGCCAAAACATTGGCTGTTCCTCAACTCTATTTTTAGTCTTTATTTTAGACAATGCTCTTGTATATTCAGGATTTTTTTCAATAATTCCAACCACTCTGTACTTCTTTTTGGCTGAATATAACTCATTACTGTCATTTACCTTATAGGGTAAATTGTTTAATCCTCCAATATACTCTCCTAATTTTGTATCCTTTTCTTGTTTAATATATGTTTTATCTATTACTATCTCGTTATTTTTATTAGGATATCGACCACTTTTTAGAACATAGTTATTTTCACCTATTGCTTTTTCACTAAATCCCATTAATTTATATTCTACGCCCGAATTTTCACTTATAAAAAAACCAAATTTCTCATATTTAATGGATTCTGTGACATTTTCATTTTTCGCAATTAAGTCGGCTTCTTTACTGGTGGCATCATATGATGCCGCCGGATACCTTGGATAAACTTTTTCAACAACTTTCTTATAGTTTATAGACTGGCTCTTTGCCGTTACAAATGGTACAAATACGGTAAATACAGAAACAATTATTGTCAAGAATACCAAAGAATAGATTAACCAATTCTTCTTTATGAAATTGTATGTCACTTTAACATAAGCATTTTTTATCATATTTATCCTCCATTCTATTTTTGATAATTAGTTCTATTAGAGAGTTCACTCTTGTCACCTGGTGTAAAAATACTCCCTCCAAATGGATTTTTGTGTTAAAATTTTTATTTATTTCATCAACAAAAGCATCTACATTATGTTTATCAATGATTGTCAGTGGATTTAAAATACCAAATTCCAAAAGCTCATATATATCAATCCTTTCTTTTTTGTCATATAAATACTTATCGTTTAAAATTTTTAATAATAAATCATAATATTTTCTATAGTGTTCTACATAACCCACATTATACATACTTAAAAATTTTTCTTTGTAGTTATATGATAGTTTTTCTAACTCCATCTGGATCTCTTCAAAACTCAAAGCACTATTATTTAATAATATTTTTGAAATATATCCTGCTACTACACATGAAAGCCTTGAATTATTACCAAAAAGTTCATAACCATCACTAATGTAATAAAAACATTCACAGTTATTCCCTTTTATCTGTATCTTTTCATCAATATTACAATATATCTCATAATCATATAATGCATTTTTTAGTTTATCCACTCCTATTACACATTCCATACACGCCAATCTACTTGTTTTTATCTCATTATTATAATTTGATGCAACAATCATTTTCCCATTTTCTTTTAGTTTGCTGCAAATATCTAATATTTCTTTTTCATATGTGGAAGAATCAAAAGATGCAGAAATATTAATAACCCTTATATCAGTATAGTATAGATTCTTTAAAACTTTTAATAAAGATGCTGATGAACCTCTTCCACTTTCATCAAAAATTTTAATTGGATATATTTCTATATTAGGACATATACTATTAACAGTTAATGCACATAGTGTACCATGCCCATTACTATCATACACGTCCTCCAGTTTGTTTAACTCATTGCTACACTGTAAATCCTTATTAAATACTACTTTTTTTTTAACATAATATTATCGTATCTAACTCCAGTATCTATAATCGCAATTTTAATTTTTTTCACTCTATAACCTCTCTTCTATATTCATTTTATTGGCATTTTTACAGTTAAAATTAAATACTTCTTCATTTTCTAGCATTTGAGTAATTTTATATATACAATTTTGACAAAAAAGAGCCTCGTCACATTGCCTACATCTCAGATTATTATTGGGCCTTATTTGATCGATTACTTTCAAAATATGATAACTATTATTTAATATAGAATCTATTATGTTTTCATTTATATCATCTAAACTGGAAATCATAAATATTTCATCATTTAGAAGTGGACATGGATATATCTTTCCATCATAGTCAATAAAAATCTGATTCACACCTGCATTACATACCATTGCTTCTTTTGTTGTACCCTCAGTACTACAACCATTATATTCAAATTCATTCATATTATTCAAGTATAATTTATCCACATTAATATCACCTGTACTCATAAAATTTCTAACGACTGGCTTTACTCCCATATTTTCACATTCAGCTCTAAATTTATGTAGATACATAGCGTTGTTTTTTCCTACAACAATAGATGCGTGTATATTATTTAACCCTCTTTGTTTTAATTCATTAATTATTTCCTTAATGTCATCGTACTTTTTATTTGTGCAACCACGCACCAAGGAAAAAGTTTTATTATCATATGAATCCAAACTTATTTCAATAGAATCTATTTGACTTGTAAGTTTATCAATATTATTCAACGTAATCAAAGTTGCATTCGTTGCTAAGATTATTTTCCCACTATAATTTTCTCTTGCATATGCCAGTATTTCAAAAAAATCCTTTCTCAACATAGGCTCTCCACCAGATATTTTTAATCCTTCTGGATTTAATCTAATGGCAAAATCAATCGCCTTTTTTATATCTTTTAAAATTAAGTCTAAGTACTGTTTCTTATTAGAAGACTTTGTGCAACAATAAGAACAAGAAAGATTACAATTATTTGTAATAGAAATTGTCACAAGTGGAATATATTTTAAATCCCTCTTATATGCCGGAACCGGTGCTAATAAACCCATTTTATCCAAAAAATAATACACTGACTCTAGATATTCTTTGTTATCATTACCTTCTATTAGTTCATAGGATTCATAAGTTGACATTTTTTTCGAATACGAGTAAAGTAAAATATCCATTATTTCTTTTGGTATTTTTATCCACTCTCCTGTAAATTTATTGGATAAAAAAGCTAAATTACCACTATAATTATATCTTGCTAATTCTTTTGCAAAGTATTTTTTCATATCCAATATTCCTCCTTATATAATTTCCATTTCATCTTTGTTAGTTCACATGTCATGGGATTTGCTTTTCTACTATCTCTGTTAACTGCAAAATTTAACAACTTACATCTTCTTGCATCACAGAATTTATTTAAATCACAGTCATCACATTCTGACCTTAATTCTGACATACATCTATGAATATAAAAAGCTGAATTTTTTATTTCCACCATTTCACTTTCCAAATTTCCAAGATAAAAATTCTCATCATTCATATTATATATACATGGATATATACTTCCGTTTGACGATATAGCCATACCAGTGATACCACCAAAACAATCCCCTTTCTCTCTTTCAAATTCTTCCTTAAAATCAAGTAAAGAAATTTTTACATCACTATCCATTTTTTTTAAACCTGATAGTTTTTTTATCTGTTTTGATAATATTTCCAGTGAATCATCCTCCCACTCTTTACAATATATATTTTCAGAAACTGCAAATATTTTTAGTCCAATCTTATATAGTTCTAAAATACCTAAGTATATGTCGCCTAATGTATCTTTAGTAAAAGTGATTCTACATCTAATATTCTTTATTTTACGGGTATATTTTTTCATATTTTCAATCACTAAATCATATGAACCATTTCCATTCTCAAAAATTCTATTTAGGTCATGTGATTTTTTGTTACCATCTATACTAACTGATAAATTAATATTATTACTGGCCACAAAGTTGGCTATTTTATCCTCATATATTGTAGCATTGGTGGTCATAAAGTAGTTTATACTAAAGTCTTTTACTTTATTAAACTCATTTACTATGTATTCTAGAATTTCATATTCTAATAATGGCTCCCCTCCATGAAAAACTACGTTATGTTCTTTCCTTAATATATTCTTTTCAGACTCCATGCACTTTTTCACGAAATTCACACACTTTTTTGCAATTTCAATATTCATGGAAGTATGATTTTTATTTTTCTCATAGCAATATCTACATCTTAAATTACATTTTTCCGTTAAAACTATTATAAAATTCATATCACTTTCCAATCTGTTTCCACACAATTCTACTTATGTTATTTTTCATTTTTTCACACCAAATACTTATTTCACCTGCCTCTTTTGCTCTCAAGAAATGTTCCGGACAATTCCAGCAAAAGATGTTTATGTCACAATACTCACAAATTGTACCTTCAAAATCCAGTATATTTTGAAATTCTTCCCTTCTTAACAATATTTTTTCAAATAGTAATTCTTTACTAAATTTTTTATCATTTATGTTCATTATGCAATATTCATCCTTGTAAAGCGTCGGACACGGATATACATTCCCGTGATAATCAATATAGATAACACTTTCATATGCAATACATGAGCAAGAAGAAACTTTACGACTTTCTAATGAAGTATCCAAATATATATCTGCAATACTTATCGGTAAATTTGTTTTTTCACTGTAGAACTTGCTAATGTTTTCTGTGGCTCTTCCGACTGGATCGAGAAATCTCACTACAGATCTAGTTTTTAGTTTTTCATTTAGTAAATTAAACGCCTTAATGTAATCATTCTGCTTACTCCCTGTAACAGTAGATAAGCCTATATTATAAAAACCACTTTCTTGAAGTAATTTCACGGAATCTATTACTTTTCCAAATACGCCTTTCCCTCTAATTCTGTTACAACTTATTTCGTCTATTCCATCTAAACTCATCTCAATAGCATCAAAATTATCAACTAAGAACCTTACATTGTCTTCTCTGACAAGTGTACCATTCGTGGAAAGTATAAATTCAACTCCAGTCAAGACTTTTTTAGCATATGTTATTATGTCATAAAAGTAACTATATATCATCGGTTCACCTCCAGAAAATATTATACTCTTAACGCCAATTTTGTTGATATTATCAATAATTATTTTAGCTTGTTCCAAGTCAAGAGCATCCTCTACTTCTGGTGAACATGATGTTGAGCAGTGCTTACATTTCAAATTACACTTTTGAGTCAACATAAAATACACCGTATCTAATGCCTCCATACCTCTTTCTGACTTTTTAATATTACACTTTTCAAAATATCCAATTTTTTCCATGTTCATAATAGTTTGTTTCATATACTTCCTATCATCATCTTCTTCAAAATTTGATAGAAACTCATCACGACTAATGTCACTATCCTTATAATAGTCTACATATCCCAAGACTTCTTTACTAATAAACAAGTGTCTCTTTTTAAGAGTGTTATATACATAACATACATTACCTCTACAGGCAGTTTTAATAAAATTATTAATTCAAATCACCCCAAATAACTAAATCTTATAGTAAAATACATGACGTGCTATTATACACTAATTATTTGTATTTATATTTTTAGTACCTGTCACTTCCATATGGTGAAACCACACCCTTGTATTTGCAATCCCTCAAACAATCATATCGACCCGCAGTATGATACTGAGTCCAATGATATTTGCAAGGATCTGCATTAATTTCCATATCTTTTAGTTCTACTTTTTCTTCAATTTTTTTTACTTTTAACATATTATCCCCCTTCAAAAATAGCACGTCATGTTTAATGCGAATATTATAAATATTCTTTATTCCATTCTACAAAAAATTATACACTAACTCAATATATATCATATTTTTAGTCTATTTAATAACATTTTTATACTGGTTAATAATATTTTTAATTAAGGGATATTTTAGGTTCAACATATAAAATAAATATTATTGTAGAGTACAGAAGTATACTACTTATTTTATAAAAGTTATTTTCGACATATAATTATGCATACAGCCAAAAGGGTAAGATGTCTGGTGCAAAGGAGGATATTATGAACTACATACATCCAGAATATATAAATAATTCATACCTGAATAGTCAAACAAAAAATAAATTATTAAATTTAGAAGATCCACTTATGAATGAGAGAAATTCACTTATTTCTGACTTGATAAAAACAATTTCGCAACGACCGAAAGACGAAGTTATATTAGAAGAACTTAGCGCAAAAATCGATAACTTTTCTAAAAATATCAAAGACCTAAATAAAATATTAGTTTCTATAATAAATAATAAGGATAATGATATTTTATTTTATAATAGTATGACTTTTGACTATATGATAAATTTATATAATGAGCATCAAGCATGGTATCAATCAGCAAAAAAATTAATAAAAATCTTAGAATGTAATAGTAAAAACTCCTACAAAAAAAATAGTATCAATTCTGTAGTTTATCTAAATTTTGTTGACAAGAGAAAAGTTATCAATTTTCAAGGATTGAAATTATTTAAAAAATACAATATCGGAAAATTTTTATCTTTTACATTTATTAGCGAAATCGAAGATATCGGTAATATCAGTATCTTCGATATTTCCCTATTAAGAGCTATACACATGCTTTATAACAATGATTATAACTGTGTAACTTTCAAAGACCTATTTAGATTTGTAACTAGCAGCACTTCAAGGACCATCACTGATATTCAAGAAAATTTGGTATTACGTTCATTGACAAAGCTTGAAAATGTTCAAATAGTTATAGAGGATCATAATCTTAAAAAAGTTTATAAAGAGAACCTATTATATCTATTAAAAGATTCTTCTGATACAGTACTAATATTAAAACTTCCAATTTTATTTATTCTATCCGAGTTGTATGATGAAACAATACACTTGAAAAGAGCTGTTTTTACCTGTCCTATCTCTATTAGTAAAACAAGTTTCTTTATAAAAGAATACTTAATTTATAGAGTAATGCTTAGTATGAAGAGTAATGGTGAGTTGTACTTTAATAATATGTACTCAGACCTAGATTCAAAAACATCACAAGAACACAAAAAAATCAGGCAATTTACCTATAGGATATTTGAATATTGGAAATCTGAAGGTTTTGTAGAAGACTTTAGTATAAACAGACATGACGGAAAATATATTTCATTAAAATACAAGGTAAACTTAGACAATATAACATGATAGCCTATCTTTTACAATAAAAAAGCCCATTGACTGGGCTTTTTTATCGTTGATTATGATTTTGATTTTGATTTTTTGAAAGTATAGACCTATATCTGTGGACCATACCTCAATTTTAATTATATTCTATTAGAATAACTTACTTACTGAATCACAAGTGTATATTCTATTTATAGCATCTGCAAATACATCAGCTACTGACATAACTGATATTTTTTCTATCTTCTTTTCTTCTGGAAGTTCGATTGTATCTAGTACTATTAGTTCCTTTATACAAGATCCTTCTATTCTCTCTATAGCTGGACCTGAAAGTACTGCATGAGTACAGCAAGCATACACATCCTTAGCACCAAACTTCTTTAAAGCTTCAGCTGCATTTACTATTGTTCCTGCTGTATCTATCATATCGTCAAGTAATATAACATTCTTATCTTTTACTTCACCTATGATGTTCATTACTTCACTAACATTTGGCTTAGGTCTTCTCTTGTCTATTATAGCAATAGGCACTTCCTTGCTGATATTATTAGCGAACTTTCTAGATCTTGTAACACTACCAAGGTCTGGAGATACTACTACTAGATCTTCTATGTCTAATTTCTTAGCAAAGTAATCTGCAAGTATCTTTCCACCTAGTAGATGGTCAACTGGAATATCGAAGTATCCCTGGATCTGTCCTGCGTGCAGGTCCATTGTAAGAACCCTATCTGCACCAGCTGATGTGATTAGATTGGCAACCAACTTAGCTGTAATTGGATCTCTAGCCTTTGCCTTTCTATCCTGTCTAGCATATCCATAGTATGGAATAACTGCCGCAACTGTACCAACAGAAGCTCTCTTAAGCGCATCTATTAGAATTAATAATTCCATTAAATTGTTGTTAACTGGGCTGTTTGTAGACTGGATAACAAATACATCACAACCTCTGATTGTCTCATTGATTGTAACAGATATTTCACCATCACTAAAACTACTAACCTGACAGTCAACTAATTCTACCCCTAAACATTTAGCTATCTTTTCAGCTAACTCTTTAGATGCGTTACCAGCTATAAGCTTCATCTTATGGCTATTGTAACAACTCATAACACACAAACCTCCTAAAAGTAATCTCTTAAAACTCCTAATTTCCTAATAGTATAACATATTTAAAAAATATGCCCTATTTCTTTATATAATTAACACACTATCTATAATTATAACATATTTTTTACATTTATTCACGTTTTTTAGTCAAGTCCTTGGTCTTTTCTTCTCTTTTTTTCAACCCAACCTGGCTTTAAAACCTGACGAGCCCTAGCTATGGCAAGATTACCCTCTGGTATATCGTCTGTTATAGTAGATCCAGTAGCAATAAATGTGTCTTCTTCAACTGTTACAGGAGCTACTAGGTTAGAATTTGAACCTACAAAGGCCCTGTCCTTTACAATAGATTTGAACTTGTTCTTGCCGTCGTAATTAACAAATACAACACCACAACCTACATTTACGTCACAACCTACTTCAGCATCCCCTATATATGATAGGTGAGATGCCTTAGACCCATCACCAAACTTGGCATTCTTGACTTCGACAAAGTCTCCTATCTTACAGTGGTTTCCTATATTTGCCTTTGGTCTTAGGTAGGCAAATGGTCCTACTGTAGTGTTTGTTCCTACACTTGCATCTATTACTTCAGACTTCTTTACGCTTGTAAAGTCTCCAATTATAGAATTTTCTATGCTTGTATGAGGACCTATCTTGCATGATAGACCTATCTTTGTACCCTTAGTCAACATACATCCAGGTAGGATGATAGTATCCTGACCTATCTCTACATCTGAATCTATATATGTAGAATCTGTATCTATTATAGTGACACCATTAGTCATGTGTCTATCGTTTATCCTTCTTCTCATGATTCTTTCTGCGTCTGAAAGCTGGTTTCTAGAGTTTATACCCATCAATTCTTCTATAGTTGCTCCAAGAAAGGCTCCTGCCTTTAGGCCCTTACGTCTGATTATCTCTATCGTATCTGGAAGGTAATATTCGTGCTGGGCATTGTTGTTGCCAACTAGGTATAGGGCATCCTTTAGGTCAGCTCCATTAAAACAGTATATACCTGAGTTTATCTCTTTGATGGCACGAGTTGCCTCATCAGCATCCTTCTGTTCAACTATTTTTACAAGGTCCCTATTTTCATCTCTGACTATTCTTCCATAGCCTGTTGGGTCTTCAATCTGGGCTGTTAAAACTGTTACTGAACAGCCATTTTTATCATGGTAGTCAAAGAAATTGACTAGGGTTTCTGGACTTATAAGTGGCGTGTCTCCGCATAATACAACTATTGTATCAGTGTCTCCTATATAGTCCTGGGCCATCAAGACTGCATGGGCTGTACCTAGCTGTTCTTTCTGATATACAGTCTGTACATTTGATTTTAAGGCAGCCTCTACCTCATCAGAACCATGTCCAAGAACCACTATAGTTTCATTTACACCTGCACTTGTAGATGCATCTATTACGTGGTTTACCATTTCCTTACCGCATACCTTATGTACAACCTTTGGATGTACTGATTTCATTCTAGTCCCCTTGCCTGCTGCAAGTATCACTGACTTCTTCATTATATTTCCTCCAAATTATAAAGATTTATATCTTGTTAATTTTATCTTACTTTACAACTATAGCCCTCTGCCCCATCTGGTAGTAAATCTTGGCAAACTCAATGAAATTCACCGTCTTTTTACCATGTATAGGATCAGCTATATATACCATACCCTTGCCCAAACCATGAACTACTACGCAGTGGAGATTTTTGTAAAAACTTACCCTTTCTCCCCTCTCATCTGTGTAAGAATTGACGCTATACTCAGGTGACTTGCCATCAGTTGTATACCATACAGCTACTGGTTTTTTGGATATAGCAACACTATGTAAAAGTGACAGTATATTCATGCCTGTCTTGTCTAGAGCATAGTTTCTAGCTCCTATGCTTTCAAAGTAGCTATTTGCACACTCTACAATAGGTCTTGCATATGCATAATACCCCCTGGAATTGGACCTTGGATTACCTATATAGGCCAGGTCAGGGTTGGCATTTGTTAGTCCACTCTTCTTCAAAAAGTTGTCACTCAATTGCTCAGGCCTTACATTTATACCCTCGTGGCTGATCAGCATAGAAAGTGATGTCACTTCACAACCATTTGGCAAGTTAGGATACTGGCTTTTTAGGTCAATTTCCATAACCCTTGTAGGACCTAGATAAAATCCTAGTGCTATTACAAGCGCCAAGAGCGACAACTTAATTATCCTAATTACATTTTTCATTTCTTAAAAACCTCATCATGTAGGTAACTATACAAGTCTTGGTAAACCTCGTAGTAGGCCGTATTATCGCCACAGTCCACCTTTATAAAGTCTTTTCCCATAGTCTGTATGCTTATCTTTATATTGGATTTTTCCATTTTTATAGTATAGTTATCCTTGCTATTCTTAAATTCTTTTTCTGGCTGAATCTTGCCCACCTCTCTCTTGTAAAGGATCTTGTGAACCACATCATCCTTTCTCCACGGCCAAATTCTTTTTTCATCATTGCCATGTAGGACCGTCATCTTACCTATGCCACTGTTATCAGTTATAAAATCTAGGGAAGTATAGATCATCCTCCTATACATAGACTGAAACTCTTTTTTGCTTATTACAGGTATCTTATAAAATTCTGTCTTCTTGCCATCACTTATCTTAAAATAGTTAAAGTCTGTTTCAAATTTTATTCCTGTATCTGTTCTACCATAATTTTTAGGCGAAAAATCTCCATCTATAGACCTTATTTTGACAAATACCTCCATAGACCTCTTGAATTTATCAAGAGTGTCTCCAGATATTTTTATATTCTCTACCTCTTCATCAGAAATGTATACTTTTTTTCTCTGACTCAGCCTAACTACCAGACTTTTCTTTTCTTCCTCTTTTTTCCTCTGTTCTAACATCTGCTGGACAGAATTTTTTTCATCTCCAGTATCAACCTTTAATACATCATTGACTTGTGCTTGATCATTATTGTATTCTGTCAATTTAAAAACTACGAGATATATCACAAAACAAGCCAATACTACTAATACAGTAAAGAATATCTTATTATGTGTTATTTTTTTCCAAATACGTCTTAACATTTTTGCAGCTCCTTTATCCTAGAGTGCATACAGTCTGAAAGTCTTGCAAATTCTTCCAAGCTAAGTGTTTCTCCACGCCTTTTTTCATCTATACCAGCCACTGACAAGACAGCTGAGATATCTGTTTTGTCAAGAATACCCATGCTTGTAAGTGAGTTTAAAAGGGTCTTTCTTCTCTGACCAAAAGAAGCCTTGACTATCTTAAAGAACAAGTCTTCATCTTCAACCTTGTACTTTCTTTCTGGCCTTACCCTTAGTGCTATAACTATAGAGTCAACATTTGGTTGTGGTACAAATAAGTGTCTTGGAACCTTGGCAACAATCTCAGTATCGCAGTAGAACTGGACTGCCACAGATAAGGCACCAAAGTCCTTCTTTCCAGGATTTGCATTCATTCTCTCAGCAACTTCCTTTTGAACCATTACCACTATATCGGTTACATTTATATCCTCTTCCAAAAACCTCATAATTATAGGAGTTGTTATATAATATGGCAGGTTGGCAACCAACTTAACTGGACCACCGTCCAAGTTTTTATCTATAAGGTCCTTTATGTCCGCCTTCATTATATCTTCATTCACAATAGTAACATTATCAAAATCAGATAGGGTATCTCCAAGGATTGGTATTAATTTTTTGTCTATCTCTACTACCATTACCTTTTCTGACCTTGAAGCTAGTTCTCTTGTAAGTGTACCTATTCCGGGACCGACCTCTATGACCTTATCTCCCTGACCAGCTAGGGACCCATCTACTATTTTGTCTATTATATTGTCATCTATCAAAAAATTCTGTCCAAGTGATTTGGTGAATTTAAAATCATGCTTCTTTACTATTTCCATCGTCGCCTTGTGCGATGAAAGTCTCTTATCCATTCTATACCTCTGCTTTCACTCTACCTATAATTAATATATTTAAATGTTCCTTAGGGCTTCGTCAAATTCTTTCCTAGTAACCCCGTAATTATTCAACCTATTTAAAAACTGCTTGGAGTTGCCGTATCCTATACCCAGTATACGTCCTAGCTTGTCCCTCTTATCCGAAGAATTATCCCCTGCCAAAAGACCGTATTTCATCATATCAGCCTGAGAAAATATCTTTTCATTAGAAGGATTCTCCGTCCTCACCTTTTCAAGGGCAGCCCTTATATCCTCTGGACAGGCATTTTCTATACCTATATCGCCGTCTTTGGTAGCCTGGTCTCTAGGTAAAAAGGCATGCTTGCAACCATCAACCTCACTTGCTATCTTTTTTCTTATCTTCTCACCAGCAAAATCAGGATCAGTAAATATTATTACCCCCCTCTTTTCCTTGGCTGTTTTTATTCTTTCCATAACTCCCTTAGGAAATCCAAAACCTCCTGTAGCAATCAGTTCACAATCAAAGGCCCTCTTTACAGCCCTTATATCGTCTCTGCCTTCTACAACTATTACCTCTTTTATCATCTATATTAACTCCCATCCTAAACGAATACATTTTTATAAAATTAAAAATAAACTTCTCAACTAAAAAATTACGCTATTTTTATTATACTACAAATCTAGCTAGTCTCATAGTTCAAATAACATCTTAAATAGACTATAGATAAAAAATGATAAATATAAGACCCCAGGAAAATTCCTAGGGTCCTATATTTATATATAAACTATTTTTAGAAAGCTGCTTCAAGTTTGACCTTCTTACCATTTCTGTAGACCGTTATAGAATCCTTAGCTCCAGATGAGTAAGAATACAATTTTTTACTTACGTCTCCCAATGTTTTGATGTCACTATCACCTATCTTGATGATTATATCTCCTGGTTTAACTCCTGCCTTGCCAGCTATAGAGTCCTTCTTAACTGACCTTATGGCTATACCATTTTCTACACCCAAGTCTTTTCCTGTATAAGATGTATATGTGGATACGTCTATACCAGATATACCTAAAATAGGTTTTGTAAGGTTGCCTTCTTCCACAACCCTATTAACCACGGACTTGACTATATTTATAGGTATTGAGAATCCTAGGTTGTCTGCATTGGCCTTGGCTGTATTTACACCTATTACCTGGCCTTCTTGGTTAAATAGAGGACCACCACTATTACCTGGGTTTATACTTGCATCTGTCTGTATCAGACCAGACATATTGTTAGATGCTGTATTTACATTCCTATTTAGACCACTTATTATACCCTGGGTAACTGATGTCATAAGGTCTGTTCCCAGCGGATTACCTATTGCTATGGCTATGTCACCTACGCTAATCTTGTCGCTATCACCCAATTCAAGAGGCGCTAGGTTAGACTTTGATACCTTAACTATAGCAAGGTCTAGATTGGTATCATACCATATAACCTCGCCCTTTGTAGACTTGCCATCAGAGAATAATACACTCACCTTATTGGCCTTGCCATCAGATACAACGTGTGAGTTAGTAAGTATATAACCCCTCTTATCAACCACAAATCCTGTACCTGTCCCCTTCTGAACACGTCTATCAGGTCCACCTTCATCGTCAAAATCTCCAAAAAGGCCACCTAATCCGTCTCCAAGAGAAAGTCCAGAAGATTGAACTGTCTCAGATACTATTCCGACAACAGAAGGAGATGCCTTTTGGGCTACTGCCTGATATACATTTTGACTCTTGGCAGATGCACTATCTATCACTTTGTTAGATGTCTGCCCTGTATTGCCAGTAGGTTGGCTATCGCTAACTAGCGCCCCCCTGTTCTGAAGCATATTCATCGTAAACACACTACCACCTACAGAAGACACCAGTGCCACTACCAAAACTAAAACAAAAGTTCTAAATTTCATATTCGTCATTCCTTTCCATATCTTTTAGCCTATTATATGATTAAGCACTTAATATAAACTTAAATCAAATAAGAATTGTATATAAGATATCAAAACATAGAAGGCCAATACCATAGATAGGCTGTAGCCCAATACAGTAGATACCGCCGCACCACCGAGTCCCATCTCAGGAAAGGGGCCATAGCCAAATATCAATATGGGGTCTAGGACAAAATTTAAGACTACACCCGGTTTTTCTTTTTTCAAAACGAAAAAAGGCAAGAATATCTTTTAATAATCCTGCCTTAATAATCAAGTCTGTATAATTCCTAGTTAGACTGATCTTCTTCTTTACCGAAAAGCTTAAATAAAAGACCCGCTCCCTTGTCACATGATACAGCCAAGACTATACCACAAAGAAGAGATACAAGGTGAGGTATAATTCCAGGTCCCATTATGTCGCCACCTGATGATAGGTATGCGAAAGTTGAGAAACACCCCAAGAAAGCCCCCGGTATAAACCATAACTCTTTTAATTTCGACTGGTAACACATAGTTCCTGAGATGATACCTGTCATTAAAATAGCTACTCCTCCTACTGTAGGAAACTTGCTAGATATTAGGACTGCAACAAATGCAGATGCCACTCCAGACATAAGAGCAAAGAAAGCTGTCTTCATACCTTCAAAACCATGTTTACCCGATGCAAAGTAAGCTGTGCAACCAGCAAAACCTATCCAAGTAATCAGTTTCAAAGAAGTGAATGAAGCTATCAAAGCCCAGATACCACAACATATTCCCGTCGATAACGACAATGCAACTAAAAAACTCATTAAAACACCTCCAAATTAATATAAGAATAACAATCAAATTCCTACCAATAATCTATAATATATCATCTTTTCAATGTTTTAACTATACTTAAATTGCATTAATTGCATTTTTTTATAAATTTTAACAGTCTTTAATAGTTTAAGGCAGATATTAAGTTTATATTCAATCAAATAATACGTAATCAAGATATTTATTATTCGTATACTAAGTATAGAGCAAATCGTATGCCAACTTTTTAACCAATTCCGATATCTATTGATAATACAATATTCTCAATATAATAACAAAATAGTAGTAAGTAAAACGCTAATTACAAAGCCAAAAATAAGCCAAAAAATAGTTGGCATCCACGCCTCCCGTTGAGTTCTGGATGCCAACTTTATTTTATTGACTACAAATTTTTTATTCTATTTTATATTTATAATCTAGCTTCTAGCTCTTTCTTCTTTTCTTCAAATCCTGGTTTTCCTAATAGGGCAAACATATTTGTCTTGTAGTCTTCAACACCTGGCTGGTTGAATGGATTTACACCCATCATACAACCACTGATTCCACAAGCTATTTCGAAGAAGTATACCATCTGTCCAAAAGTATATTCGTCTAGTTTCTTTATGTTAATTATAAGGTTTGGAACATCTCCATCTGTATGAGCAAGTAGAGTACCCTCAAATGCCTTGTGGTTTACAAAGTCAACTGTTTGACCTGCAAGATAGTTAAGACCATCTAAATCTTTTTCATCAGACTTTACAGCAAGGTTTCTTCTTGGTTCTTCAACGTTTAGAACTGTTTCAAACAAGAATCTTCTACCATCCTGGATATACTGACCCATTGAGTGTAGGTCTGTAGAGAAGTTTACTGATGCTGGGAATATCCCCCTCTGGTCCTTTCCTTCACTTTCTCCAAATAGCTGCTTCCACCATTCTGAGAAGTACTGTAACTGAGGTTCATAGTTTACAAGTAACTCTGTCTCCTTACCCTTTCTTGAAAGAATTGTTCTAACTGCTGCATACTGGTAGGCATCGTTGCTCATTAAATCTTCATTTGAGTATTCAACCTTGGCATCTGCCGCACCCTTCATCATTGCATCTATGTCAAATCCTGCTGCTGCAATAGGTAATAGACCAACTGGTGTAAGTACTGAATATCTTCCACCTACATCATCAGGTATAATGAAAGTTTCATATCCTTCTTCATCTGCCATCTTTCTAAGGGCTCCTCTAGCCTTATCAGTAGTAGCGTATATCCTACTTGCTGCTCCTTCTTTACCATATCTCTTTTCTAGGTCTTCCTTAAATACCCTAAATGCAAGAGCTGGCTCAGTTGTAGTTCCTGACTTAGAGATTACATTTACTGAGTAGTCCTTGTCAGCTACTAGGTCTAATAGGTCTAGTAGGTATGATGAACTTATAGAGTTACCAGCGAAGTATATCTGTGGAGCCTTTCTTTCTTCTCTTGATAGGTCATTCTTGAATGCAGATCCCAGCATATCAAGGGCTGCCTTAGCTCCTAGGTATGATCCACCTATACCGATAACGATTAGAACATCTGATTCAGACTTTATCTTTTCAGCTGCCTTCTTGATTCTTGCAAATTCTTCCTTGTCATAGTCTTGAGGAAGATCCATCCAACCTAAAAAGTCAGATCCTGGACAAGTCTTTCCATGCAACATCTTGTGGGCTGCTGCTATAAAAGGTTCCATTGCCTCTACTTCTCTCTTCTCTAAAAACATTCCTGCCTTACCATAATCAAATCTTAAGTTACTCATTGTTACCTTCTTTCTTTCATTTATATGAAATATTTATTGCCAAAATCTACACACCAAGAATATGATATGCTCTTTACAATCACTTAATACACAATATATCTTATTAATAGTTTGGTATCTTGTCAAGATGTATTGATGATTTTTATACATTTTCTTTATATTTATATATCTGCCTCATCAACCTTAACTTTAACATATTTTTTAGTTACTAAACAATTTTGGTATATTCTTCTATAATTTTTTCTGCACACTTGATACCATCAACTGCCGCTGTAACTATACCTCCTGCGTATCCAGCACCTTCTCCGCATGGGTATAATTTTTTTATAGATAGAGATTCTAGAGTATCTACATCTCTTTTTAGCCTAACTGGTGCAGAAGACCTCGTCTCTATTCCTGTCAATACTGCATCATTCATAGCGAATCCATGTAATTTTCTATTCATACTCACAATACCCTCTTTCATAGACTCAACTACAAAAGGTGGTAAGCATCCTGATAGGTCTGTCATAGTAACACCAGGACTATAAGATGGATAAACCGAACCTATACTAGTCGATGGCTCTCCCCTTAAAAAGTCTCCTACTAGTTGGCAAGGTGCCTTGTAGTTTGAACCACCTAACTGATAGGCCAATCTCTCATATCTCTGCTGGAACCATATCCCTGCAAGTGGGTGGTCGGACTCGTAGTCACTAGTGTTTATACTGACCAAAAGACCGCTGTTGGCATTTGCCTTATCTCTTGCATGTTCACTCATGCCATTAGTGACCAACTCACCCTCTGTTGAAGCAGATGCTATTACACTGCCGCCTGGACACATACAGAAAGTGTATACACTCCTACCATTTGATGTTTGGGCAGTCAACCTATAGTCTGCTGGTCCTAGCTTTTCATGACCGGCAAATTTACCATACTGGGCATGGTTTATCATATCCTGAGGATGTTCAATTCTTGCACCTATGGCAAATGGCTTTTGCTCAACGTGCATACCTCTTTTATAGACCATTTCATAGGTATCCCTTGCACTATGGCCTATGGCAAGTATCAGGTGTTCAACGTCAATCCACTCAGAACCGTTGATTTCTATAGATTTTATATTACCCGCTTCTACTTTCATATCAGTAAGCTGGGCATCAAACCTAACCTCTCCACCAAGCTTTATTATCTCATTTCTGATATTCTTGACTACATTTTTAAGTATGTCTGTTCCAACATGAGGCTTGTGAGAATATAAAATCTCCTCTGGTGCACCATGCTTTACAAATTCCTCAAGGACCCTGGTAGACCTTATATCCTTGAGTCTTGTAGTCAGCTTACCATCTGAAAAGGTACCTGCTCCACCCTCTCCAAACTGGACATTTGACTTGGGTTTGAAGTCTCCACCTGACCAAAAATTCTCTATATCCCTTGTTCTCTGATCTACATCCAAACCCCTTTCAAGCATAAGGGGTTTGTAACCTCTCTGGGCTAGGATAAGACTTGCAAAAAGTCCAGCTGGTCCAGAACCTACGACTACAGGTTTGTGTTTGAGTGACTTATCCCCCATTTTGACATCAATATACCTGTTTGTATCTATATGTGTAGTATCTTTGGGCTTGAACTTTAGGATTTTATCCTCATTTTTAACAAGTATATCAACAGTATATACCAATAGGATCTTGTCCTTTTTTCTAGCATCCACAGATTCCTTGTATATGCTGTATTCCAATATATCACTGTTTTTTATCTTCAGCTTTTTTAATAGCTTTTCTCTGACCAATTCAATTTTATCATCTATATCTATCTTGATATTAGATACTCTTAGCATCCTTACCTCCTATAAAAAAGGACTACCGGGCTTTACCCAGTAGTCCACACTATTTATTCTTTAGAAATCAAGCCCCTTATAAGCTTCATATTGTTGAAAATCTTCTCTAGGAAGTCCTCAGCAACTTCGTCATCAAGCAATTTAATTTCTAGATTCTCGTCCTTATCTATACCCTTATCTTTGCAGTATTCCATGGCCAAATCCATAATATCTCTTTTTGAAGTTTCATCTAACCTATAGTCCTTATAGTCAACAATCACATATTGCTTTGTTGTCTGTAGGTCATCCTTATTGTAGCCTATCTCTATATGGTAGATTACAGCATATAGGTTCTCTATAGCATCTTCTCCCTTATATACAGGAACTGCAGGATTAGATCTAATAAAATTTGTAGCAACAGGTATTGTCTTACCAATTTTTAAAGTCATATTTTTCTCCTTAATCACTAAATACAGCGGATATTTCCTTATTTCTCTTAGCTAGGGTACTTGTACTTACTCCGTATTCCTTAGCTATGGCAGACTGTGTTGCAGCTATGTCGTTTTGCTTCTTGTAATAGTATTCAAGGCCTGCTGCCCATCCATTCTCAGAGCCACCGATATTAATCTTGTCAGCTATATCTATCCAAAGTCTCATTATACCCTTGTATATTTCTTCGTCTTTTATTTTTTCCTTGAATATATGATCAAGGTTTAAGGTATCTTCATTCTGACCTTCTCTAACTACCTTGGATGATTCTAGTGTAGCTACCTTATCCTCTTGGTCTTCTATAGATTCTAGGGTCTCTTCTAGCTCATTGTCCTTGTAGTCGCTAATCTGTAATAACTGTAGCATATACTTGTAGAAGAATAGTGAATTCATGGCTACAAAGTACTCTAAGTTGCCTATCTTATCCTTATTTTCTTCAAATGCCTTCATTATATCATCGTATATCATGTTCTTAGTTTCTTCTTGGATTCTTATAGTCAGGTCTATTAATACATATATATCACCTATTCTTACAGGTCTTCCTAGTATATAGTCCCCTATAGCAAAGTTACCAAGTATCTTAGAATCAAGAGTCTTGTACTTGTGACCAGTGAACATATCCTTTATCACTACTTCTATATCATCTATTTTATCTATAGTGAATAGACTTGGATATGAATTTACACAAGAATATACTATATTCTTTTCATCCTGATTAAACCTAAAGTGGTTCACAGTGTATATTGCTGGTGTAGTATCTCTATCAATCATATAGTCATAAGAGAAATATGATGCAAAAAATCTATTAGATGCTATATTGCTAGTCAACATATCTCCAAAAAGATTGTTTCTTGATTCTTCTTCCATCTTAGCAAAATTTTCATCTTTATCTATCAATTCTTCTAAGTGGTGCCCCAACTTAACTATTGTAGCTGTATAATTTCTGTCTATCTTGTCTTTTCTATCCAGAAGGGCTTTTTTATTAAGTTCATCAACCCTACCTGATTTGTCTTTTTCCATACAACAATTCTTATATTTTTTCCCACTTCCACAGTGACATAGATCATTTCTTTTTAACATTTGTAACTGCTCCCTAATCTTTTATTTATATTCACTCTTAAAACCTCTCATTTAAGAGGTATACAGCGCACACAAAAAAGCACATCTTACTTGTGCATTACAATTAATTATATCACACAATGGACAAAAAATACATAAATATTTACTTCTTGTTTCTCTTACTTTTTAGCCATAGCAATAGACTTGTCAACACAGGCAATCTGTCCCTTTATGACAGCATTCCTTAGTCCATGCTCTTCAAGAGTTTCTACTGCCGCTATTGTAGTTCCACCTGGTGAGCATACCATATCCTTTAGTTCGCCTGGATGCTTGCCTGTTTCAAGAACCATCTTGGCAGCACCATATACTGATTGGGCAGCAAATTTATAGGCCTGTGCTCTTGGCATACCTGTCTGTACAGCTGCATCTGCCATAGCCTCTATAAACATAAATACATATGCCGGACTAGAACCACTAACTCCTACAACGGCATCCATAAGGTACTCTCCAACTATCTCCGCCTTACCAAATGATTCAAATAACTCAACTACAAAATCCATCTCATCATTTGTAACATTCTTATTAGGGCTAAGAGCTGACATACCTTCACCTACTAGGGCTGGAGTATTAGGCATCACCCTTACTACCTTCTTGTCATCTCCAATAACGTTTTCTATAGACTCAATTGTCGTAGCTGCTGCTATGGATACTATCAACTTCTGTCCATCGATTGAATCCCTAATATCCTTCATTACACCATTTATGATGTTAGGCTTTACAGCAAGAATCACAATATCTGCATCCTTTACAGCGAGACTTGAATCACTTGTAACATTTACTCCAAACTCACTCTTTACTCTATCTAAAGACGGTTGGTACAAGTCTGCTACAGTTACGTTTTCAGGACTTACTACACCTGCCTTTATAACTCCACCTAAAATTGCACTTCCCATGTTACCTGCACCAATAAAAGCTAGTTTTTTCATACCTTTTCCCCCTATTTATATAATTATAACTACATTCACATTTTATCACAAATTCCCTCAAGCAACAATCATTATAGTACTTATTGAGCTCGAGGGAATCTTAACTTATATATTATTTTTTAGATATATAGCTTTGCAAGACAAATACGTTATATAATCATCATTTTTTAGATAGTATTTATAGATTTGTATCTATCTCAAACCACCTTAAAATACCTGCTCAGTCCTGTTTATAATCTCGTCCTGAAGGGCCCTACTAAGGTTGTTAAAGTGGTCACTGTACCCAGCAACTCTTACAATTAGGTCCTTGTAGTCATCTGGATTTTTCTGGGCAGCCAACAGCACATTCCTATCAAATACATTGAACTGAATATGGTGACCATCCATATTAAAGTATGACCTTACTAGGTTGGCCATGTTTTCAAGACCAGTTTCTCCCTGGACTACAGCCGGAGCAAATCTCTGATTCAAAAGAGTTCCTCCTGTCTTTAGGTGGTCCATTTTTGAGCAAGACTTGATAACTGATGTAGGTCCATTTGTATCTCCACCCTTTTCAGGAGATATACCTTCAGATACTGGCACATGAGCTAGTCTGCCGTTTGGAGATGCATTCATGACTTCACCAAAGTACACATGGCAAGTAGTAGGAAGCATATTTATCCTATATTGACCACCTGTAGCTGTAGGTCTTCCAGTAATAGTATTGTAGTATAAATTGAATACATCTACCATAACATCATCTGCATAGTCATCGTCATTACCAAACTTAGGAGTCTTGTTCTTTACAAGGTTAAGTATATTTTCGTATCCTTCGAAATTTGCATCTATAGCGTCCATAAGTGTAGCCATATCAAACTTCTTCTTGTCAAATACATTGTACTTGATAGCAGTCAAACTGTCTGTTATTGTACCTGTACCAACTCCCTGTATATACCTAGTGTTATACCTTGCTCCACCCCTTTGGTAGTCCATGGCCTTTTCTATACAGTCATCAACTATAACTGACATAAGAGGTGCTGGAGCATGCTTTGCATATATATTTTCTATTATAAGGTTGCCCCTCATCTTTATACCTATAAAGTGCTTCATCTGTCTTGTAAAGGCTTCAAATAATTCATCATATGACATGAACTTTCTTGGATCTCCTGTTTCAAGACCAAGTTTCTTTCCAGTCTGTGGATCTATACCATTGTATAGGGTAATTTCTAGGATCTTTGGTATATTCATGTAACCAGTTAGGACATAGGCCTCCTTACCAAAGCAACCTGTTTCAACACAACCACTACTTCCTCCGCACCTAGCATCCTGGATTGTCTTGCCGGCTTCCATCAACTCCTGGACTATAGCATCAGTATTATAGAATGCTGGCTGACCCCATCCTTTTCTAGATATTTCACAAGCCCTCTTTAGGAACTTGGCGGGTGTCTTTCTACTTATCTGGACATTTGAACTCGGCTGTAAAAGCTTCATCTCATCCATTGTGTCTAGGATTATGTAGCTGACTTCATTTACACCATTCTGGCCATCTGGAGTTATACCACCTGTGTTTATATTGGCAAAGTCTGTATAAGTGGCACTCTCCTTTAGTGTTATACCTACCTTTGGAGGTGCAGGTTGGTTGTTAAACTTAACCCAGAAGCACTCCATCAACTCCTGAGCCCTCTGCCTATCAAGTATTCCATCTTCTGTGTCTTTTTCATAGAATGGATTTAGGTGCTGGTCAAGTCTTCCAGGGCTGAATGCATCCCATATATTTAACTCTGTTGTAACACCTATATGAACAAACCAATACATCTGTAGGGCCTGGTGGAAAGTCTCTGGCTTTCTAGCAGGTACCACATCACAGTTTTTTGCAATTAGAAGTAGATCTTCCTTTTGACTTGGGTCATCAGTCTTTTCAGCCATCTCCCTAGCCTTGTCAGCATACCTCTTCCCAAGTATAATCATGGCTTCACAGGCAATCTTCATAGCCTCTAGGTCAACTTTTTTATTGTAGGCATCAACATCATTAGTAAAGTCAAGTCTTGCTATCCTATCTTCTATCTGGTCCTTAAAATCTTCAAAGCCCTGCTTGTAGAATCTGTCACCACCTACAGTATGGCCTGGTGCCCTCTGTTCCATAAATTCTGTAAACATACCAGCTTCATAACAGTCCAACCATTCCTGATCTACATTGCTGATGATCCTGTTTCTTATCTGTCTGCCCTTCCAGAAAGGTATTATCTCCTCTTCCTGGATTCTTCTGTCTTCTTCAGTAACCCTAAAGCTAACAAGTTCTCTATCGTTCATCACCTGCATATCCTTTAGTGAATGACAGCACTGGTCTGGATATGTAGGAGCACCTTGAGGTCCGTCACCCTTTTCTCCAACTATCAATTCACCTTCATTTATACATAATGACCTGTTTTCCATATAATACTTAAAAGCCTTGGCCCTTAAAATAGGTGTTTCTACGCTACCTTCAAATTTCTTGTAGGCCTCTGTCATCAATCTTGCTCTTTCAATACTTATGTACGGAGCCTTTTCCATACTCTGCTTTCTTAGCTTTTTAGTCCTTTCAAAAGTCCCTCTTTCCATAACTATCCTCCTATTTTTACATCAAATTTATTGTTTTCAAATATCTTCAATATCTCATCCATTTTTTCATCACTAGGCTTATGAAAACATTGTCCCTTAAATTCCAATCCTAGCTTCTCATACTTGTGGACCATTATGCTGTGATAAGGTAGTAAATTCACCTTAGACACATTTATACCCTTTAAGAAGTCTATAATTTTTAGGACTTCTTCATTGTCATCATCGACATTTACTCCACCAATCATGGGAATCCTTATATTTATCTTGGCTCCTACCGAGCTCAGATATTTTAAATTATCCAGTATCTTATCGTTAGACTTGCCAGTAAAATACCTGTGCTTGTCTGGATCTATCAATTTTATATCATAAAGGAACAAGCCAATCTTCTTGTAGATTCTCTCAAAATGCTCTCTAGGTGCGTAACCACAGGTATCAATTGCCACATCTATGCCCTTGTTAGAGCAATCATCTATAATGGCTTCTATAGTATCAATATCTTGACACATGACCTCTCCACCCGACAGGGTAACTCCACCTCCAGATTCATCATAGAACATGATATCTTTTGCTATTTCTTTGACTAGTTTTTTTCTATCAAGGTGGTCTCCTACAAGTTCTCTTGCATTGTTCAAGCATACATCTAGGCATTCACCACAAAGATCGCACTTATTTTCATCTCTTTCAAGACAGGAATCTTCTATATAGATTGCCTTATTATGACAAGTATCAATACACCTGCCACACATACCACACTTTTCTTTGTCGTACATAAAATCTACAGAGTATTTCTGGCTTTCAGGGTTGTGGCACCACTGGCATTCCAGAGGGCAACCCTTAAAAAATACACTTGTCCTTATACCAGGCCCGTCGTGTATACTACACTTTTGTACATTTATCAATAAAGGTTCCATCTAATCACCTACCTAAAATTCACTTTTTGAAATTCAATTTTCAGTTGTCTTTATTTTAACATTCAGAAGTTGATTTGTCTACATGAAAACAAAGAATTTTCCGAGTATTTCATCAGTTTATTTTGTGTATTTTTAAACATAATATCCGTCAGTTCCAAATAAATCAAATTTAATAAGCTAATTATAGATCTATAAACTAGTCATATATTTTATAAACTAATTATAGGTATTACGAATACTGCTTTAACAAAGTATAGATATATAATATTGGATTTGCACCTTATTTACTGATATTCTTTTACTAGATATTAATTATAGGGAGGTACTATTATGTTCAAAAAACTAGCAACACTTGCAGTATCGTCTTCAATACTGCTTTCAAGCATTTCACCTATCTATGGTGCTGAAGAATCAAGCAAGAAAAATCTTCATGAAATCTATGGGGGAAATAGATATGAGACATGTCTAAAACTAAGCCAAAAGAATTTCACTAAGTCTGACAAGGCAATACTTGTGAGCGGTGACAATTTTGTTGATGCAATATCTGCAGGACCACTTTCAATGTATGAAAATGCACCACTATTCCTAGTAAAGGGTGATAAATTAGACGACAATACTAAGGGAGAAATGAATAGACTAGGTGTTAAAGAAGCCCTTGTTATAGGTGGTACTACATCTATTTCAGATAGTCTAGTAAAAGACCTTAGACAAATGAAAACTACAAGATTAAGCGGTAAAAATAGGCTGGATACATCTCTTAAGATATACCAGTACCTAGACAAAAACTACAAGCTAGAAGGGGCTGCTATTGCAAATGGATACACATATGCAGATGCCCTTACATCTTCACCATTGGTAAATAAGAATAAATCAGCCCTAATATTATCAGATGGAAAAATCCTTACAAGATATGCTCAAGATACTATAAAAGGCAAAAAAGTAGATATAATTGGTGGATTATCTTCGATAGGCAAAAATATTGAAGATGGCATAAAGGATTCCAAGAGAATATCTGGTAAAAACCGTTATGAGACATCACTAAATATATCCAAGATATACAGCGCAAATCCTACTAGCATAGTACTAGTGGATGCAAATAACTTTATAGATGCCCTATCAGCTGTTTCACTATCCAAGTCAAAAGAGGCACCTATCCTATTCTCTTCAAAAGAAAACAAGGCTTATGTTGACAGCCTATCTTCAGTAAAAGATGTCTACCTAGTTGGTGGCAAAACTGCATCTACTTATGTAACCAGCCCAAACCTAGACACAAAAAAGATATTCACTAATTCTGAATGGGTCAGAACTTTGATGGCTGGCAACCTAAAAGAGAGCAAGGACTACAAGATTTTAGAAGTATCTTGGGGTAAGGAAACTGATAGCCCAGACTACCTAAAAGAGCATATACCAGGTGCAATCCACTTCAACACCGATGGTATAGAAGAAGGTCCTATCTGGAATATAAGAAAGGCCGAAGAAATAGAAAAGTACCTACTAAGCCTTGGTATAACAAAAGACACAACTGTAGTTGTATATTCTACTGACGCTGCGGGACCAAGAGCAGTTTGGACCCTATTATGGGCAGGTGTTGAAAATGTTAAATTCTTAGATGGCGGTCTAAAGGCATGGAAGGAAACGGGATTTGAAACTCAGGTAAAGAGAAATGAACCGATAGCTGTAGATTCATTCAAGGCAAAGCTACCAGTCCATCCAGAATACTGCCTACCAATAGAGGACGCAGTTAAAAAACTAGAAAACGATAAGAACTTTAGACTTGTAAGTGTTAGAAGTCGTGACGAATTCTTAGGTAAAACTAGCGGTTACACTTATATATCAAGAGCTGGAGAACCTAAGGGTGCTGTATGGGGTATGCTAGGAAGAGACGCCTATTCAATAGACCATTATGTTCACGAAGACGGAACATACAAGAAGCTAGACGAACTTGTAAAGATGTGGGATGGTCATGGATTTACCCTTGACAATGACCTTGCCTTCTACTGTGGTACTGGTTGGGGAGCTGCTATACCTTGGATGATCCTATATGACAACGGTATAAAATCAACTGTATATGACGGTGGTTGGAACGAATGGCAGATGCATCCAGAATTAAAGGTTCAGATAGGAGACCCTCTTACTGGAAATGTAAAGTACACTACTGTTAAGGAACTTCCAACAGACAAGATGGTAAAAAAATAAGTCAATGACACTGTAAACAAGATTATCAATAGTACTATAAACAACTTTATCAATCGTACTATTGTAAATACTGTAAACTAATAATATTATAGTAAATAAATAGGACAATACCCAAATCAGTTAATTCAAGTAAAATATTGAAAAGCGATAAAGGTCTTGTCCTTTTAAATTGGAATAAGTCTCCTAGTCTGATCTAGCATATATGTCCTAAAGGTATCCTCTACTATTTTTTTCTTTCTCCTAGACATCATACTTCTTAGCGTAGACTGAAAATAAGAAAATAGGCGATATATCTACCCTTGAAAAAACAAAAATCTTGCGTATAGGTTAAAATGGTAAAAAGTGTACAGTATGTTAATATCGAGTAAAAAGCCATAATCCATAAACATGTTATTTACACTTATTCATTTTAATTATAACATAAAAGCGTTGGAAATAGTCTGTACAAGAGATTATCTCCAACGCTAATTTGGGGCTATATACTATCAATATATTCAATAATAAATAGTATATATATCATTTAATTTTTATCCTTATTTGTATAATGATGCTATTACTTGTCGTTACATTCAAGCCAGTCTATAAGTTCTAAAAGACTATTTAGCCTAGCTTCGGTATGGTCTATCATATCCTGAGTAGGCTCTTTTATACCAACTATATTAATACACCTAAATCCACCCCTGTAGGCTGCTTCAACACCAGATGGAGAATCCTCTAGGACTAGACATTCCTTTGGACTTAGCCCCAACTTATCTGCAACCTTGAGGAATATCTCTGGGTTGGGCTTGGAATCAACTACCTCGTCACCATACATATAGGCATCAAAATGTTCATAAACATGCTCTTTTTTGAGTCTGTTTTCAGCCCTTATTTTTCTGGTTGATGTAGCAATCCCTTTTTTATAACCCCTTTTGTCGATATAGTCTATTATCTCAAACACACCGGGTAAGACAGGTATGGGATAAGCGTCTAGTTGGGCTACCATGGCCTCTGTCTTTTCATCGGCTAGGGATTCAAAGTCAAGGCCTGATCCAGCATAAATTTTTTCAAGACCTGCTATTATTCCAGCCCTGTTCCTACCCATGACCTGGGAGTATTCAGCATCTCCCATCTCATAGCCATACTTTTTCATGGTCTTGGTCCAAAAGTCTGATGACATCCTCTCTGTATCGAATATCACACCATCAACGTCAAATATTATTCCCTTAATCCTGTTCAAATTTTACTCCTGTTCTACTCGTCTTCGCTCTACTCGTCTTCACTGTGTATTAACTTAAAGAACTTCTTGGCATTCTCCTTAGTCGCCTGGCATACTTCCTCGTAGGATATTCCTCTTTCAAGGGCAATCTTTTCAGCGACGTGTCTAACCATTGAAGGGTCATTTCTCTTTCCCCTGTTAGGTACTGGTGCCAGATATGGTGAGTCAGTCTCTATAAACATCCACTCAAGAGGTATATTCTTGGCAACATCCACTGTCTTTCTATTGTTTTTGAAGGTAACAGTGCCGGCTATTGATATATGGCAACCTAGCTTGATATATTCCTTGGCAAGTTCAAGTTCTCCACTATAGCAGTGTAAGACGCAACCTGTCTCTGGTGCCTTGTACTTTTTGATGATCTCAAAAGTATCTCCATGGGCATCCCTGTCATGGACTATAAATGGCAGTCCTAGTTCATTAGCAAGTTCAATCTGCCTTATAAACCACTTCTTCTGTAGGTCTCTTGGAGAATTGTCATAGTAGTAGTCTAGGCCAATCTCACCTATGGCAACTACCTTGTCATTTTCCTTAGCCCACTTTTTCAGTTGGTCTATATCTTCTTCGGTCATATCCTCAACATCGTGGGGATGTACACCTACTGCTGCATATATAAAGTCATACTTGTTGGCAAGATCTAGGGCTGTCTTAGATGTCTCCATGTCTGCTCCTGGATTTACAACTAGATCAACATCCCTCTGTCTCAGTAATTCTATTAGTTCTTCCCTATCCTCATCGAACCTCTCATCGTTAAGGTGGGCATGTGAATCAAACAACATTATCTCACCTCTGCTCCATCATTGGCACCGATAGCTTCTGGCAATACAAGAGCATCCCCATCATTTCCGGCTGCCAAAATCATACCCTGAGATTCTACACCTCTTAGCTTGACTGGCTTTAGGTTACATACTACAACTACACTCTTACCTACCATATCTTCTGGCTTGTAGTAGTTAGCTATGCCTGATACTATCTGCCTTACTTCTGAACCTATCTTAATCTGAGATACCAGTAGTTTGTCGGCCTTAGGGTGCTTTTCACACTTAACAACCTTACCAACCCTCATCTCTACTTTTGAAAAATCATCTATTGTTATCTCTTCCTTGTGATCTAACTTAACTTCCTGGTCTACTATCTTTTCAGCAAACATTTCTTCTAGGACCTTTATTTCTTCCTCAACATCTAGTCTTGGGAATAGGACTTCTCCCCTGTGAACCTTAGTTCCATCAGCTATTAGGCCAAATGTATCTGTACTTTCCCAATTAGTAAGCTCTTCAAAACCTTCTATACCCAACTGATAAAATATCTTTCTAGCTGTATCAGGAAGTAGTGAAGATATCAATGTAGATATCAATCTTATTGACTCACATAGGTTGTATAATACATGGTTTAACTGGTCCTTCTTGCTATCATCTTTTGCAAGAGCCCAAGGCATAGTCTCATCTATATACTTGTTTGTTCTTCTTACAAATCTCCAAACTGACTCAAGGGCCTCATGGAACATAAGGTCATTCATCTGTTTTTCAAAATCAACTCTGATTTCCTTGTATAGATTTATTAGTTCATCATCAAACTCAGTCTTGGCATCATTTACTACAAGGATTCCGTCATTGTACTTTTCAACCATTGAAACAGTTCTACTAACAAGGTTACCTAGGTCGTTGGCTAGGTCTGAGTTGATTCTAGTTATAAAGTTTCTATGAGTATAGCTACCATCCTGACCAAATGAGAATTCTCTCAATAAGAAGTACTTAAGGGCATCTACACCGTACTTGTCTACCATCTGACCTGGATATACTATGTTACCCTTAGATTTTGACATCTTGTCATCAGCAAATAGTATCCATCCATGTCCAAATACCCTCTGAGGTAGCGGTAGATCTAGGGCCATCAATAAGGCAGGCCATATAATTGTGTGGAATCTCACTATTTCCTTGGCTACCAACTGTACATTTGCTGGCCAATAATTCTTGAACTTAGAATCGTCTTCACTCATGTAACCTAGAGAAGTTATATAGTTGCATAGGGCATCTATCCATACATATATTACATGGTCTTCATCGAAAGGTACCTTGATACCCCAGTCAAATGATGTTCTAGTTACAGATAAATCTTCTAGTCCTGGATCTATGAAGTTCTTGATCATTTCATTCTTTCTTGACTCTGGAAGTACAAAGTCTGTATTTTCAAATAGGTCTCTTATCCTATCCTGGTATTTTGATAGTCTAAAGAAGTAAGACTCTTCCTTAACTATCTTAGTTTCCCTACCGCAGTCTGGACACTTGTGCCCATCTATCATCTGTGATTCAGTCCAGAAACTCTCACAAGGTACGCAGTAGTTACCCTCATATGAACCCTTGTAGATATCTCCTTGTTCGTATAATTTAGTGAATATCTTCTGGATTATAACTTCATGTCTTTCCTTGTCAGTAGTTCTTATAAAGTCATCATTAGATATTTCAAGCTTTTCCCATAGCTTCTTTATATCAGCTATCTGGGCATCCAAAAATTCTATCTCAGACATACCCGCTTCCTGGGCCTTCTTCTGGATTTTTTCTCCATGTTCATCAGTTCCAGTAAGGAATCTTACGTCATAGCCACAGAATCTCTTAAATCTAGCAATAGCATCTGCTGCTATTGTAGTATAGGCATGTCCTATATGTAATTTACCACTTGGATAATATATAGGTGTTGTTACATAAAATGTCGGTTTTTTTGTCATGTCTTCCTCCTTATAATAAAAAAATAATAAAAAACACCCCTATGCAAAGCATAGGGGCGAGTATTAGTCACGGTACCACCCTATTTACTAAAAAATACAACTATGCTGTCATATCTAATAGTACCTCTTGGATTTAACGCATCCATACACATATCCTAACTTTGACCTATACTAAATTATAGCATCCTTGCTCAGATATGTAGCTCCAAGTCCATCTTCAATATCTTCCGGGTGTCGGCTTTCACCAGCTCCGACTCTCTGCTACCCTTACCAATACCTACTCTTCTCTTCTTAGCCCATATAAAATTCTTACACCCCTAATTTTATAGTATTTACTTTGAAAAGTCAATCACCATGCAAAAACTGGCAGCCTTTTTAATATACCCCTTTTTGGTCGGTTAAAAAACTATACTTAAAATACAACAAGTTATAGGGATCCTATATTATAGATTTAGACTGTATTGGAGTTGAAAGTATCACTGATGTCTTAGTTCTTCCAAAATCTTTCAATCCATTTATTACATTCTCTAAATCATCCATATTCTCAACAATTACCTTTATCAGAAAACTATCGTCACCTGTAATATGATGTCCTTCAACAATTCTAGGGTCTTGTTCTACCTGCTCTAAGAATAAATCGTATGCAGTACCTGGTAATGATACATTTATAAATGCCTTTATAGACCTTCCCATAGAATCAGGATTGATAATAGCCTTGTAGCATGATATTATACCTGATTCTTCAAGTCTTTTTACCCTTTCTGAAACTGCTGGAGATGTAAGACCAACTGCAATCCCTAGATCTTTCATTGAAATTCTACCATTGTCCTGCAATATTTCAATGATCTTCGCATCTGTTAAATCCATTCTTTCTTCATAAACTTTTTTTGTCATATTAATCCCTACCTTACACAAATATTTTAAAACTATCTTTTTGATGCTATCAAATCATTCTTCATATCCCATAACTTTTGAGATAAGTCTACCTTGTAGATATGTGGGTTCTTTATCCTCTTGTACTGGTCCCACATTGAACTCAATTCTTTTTTTGCATATTCCTTTACTTCATAAACTGATTTTCTTTCTCTTACTAGTTTACCTTCTAGGAATAGAGGCTTTAGAAGCTCTCTTATAGTATAATTCTCATAGACCCTTCTCTTCCATGTATAAACAGGGTCAAATATCTCTAGAGGTTTTGTCTCATCTATAGTTTCATCATCCAACATTATAAGGTCAGCTTCGCACTTTTCATTTTTATTATATATTCTAACTACCTTCTTAAAACCAGGGTTATTTATCTTTTCTGGATTCTCAGATATCTTTATCTTCGGTTCAAGTATTCCCTCTCTATTAGTTGTTGCAGCCAACTTGTATACCCCTCCAAGAGAAGGATAATCATATGAGGTAATTAGTTTTGTACCTACCCCCCAAGAATCTATAGCAGCCCCTTCCTGTTTTAGAGAAATAATTGTATATTCATCTAGGTCGTTTGATGCTGTTATTTTGGCATTTGGATATCCAGCATCGTCTAGTATCTTTCTAACTTCCTTTGACAAGTATGTCAAGTCGCCTGAATCAAGTCTTACTCCAATAGGTTCAAAACCCTTTGCCCTTAACTCATCAAATACTATTAAGGCATTTTTGATACCACTTTCTAGAACATTATAAGTATCTATAAGTAATAGACATGAATCAGGATAAGTCTGAGCATAGGCCCTAAAAGCTTCTAATTCGGAGTCAAATTTCTGTACCCAACTATGGGCATGAGTCCCTGCTACCGGAACTCCAAACATCTTACCTGTCAAAACATTGGATGTACCAGTACATCCACCTATTATTGCAGCCTTGGCACCATACAAGCCTGCTTCTGGTCCTTGAGCCCTTCTAAGCCCAAATTCAAGGACAGGATCTCCTCCTGCTGCATTGCAAACTCTTGAAGCCTTTGTAGCTATCAAGGTCATAAAGTTAACTATAGAAAGAATAGCGGTTTCCACCAACTGAGCCTGGTAAAGCGGTGCCTTTACCACTATAATAGGTTCTCCAGGAAACATTACGCTACCATCTTCTACGGCATATATATCACCAGTGAATTTAAAATCCCTTAGGAAGCCAATAAAATCTTCATCAAACAAGTTTAAACTTCTCAAATAATCCAAGTCATGTTCATTAAAACTTAGGTTATTAATATAATGAACTATTTCTTCAATTCCACAAACAATTGTGTATCCACCTTCACACACATTTTTTCTAAAAAACACATCAAAAACAGCGGTATCATTTTCTACGCCCTTTTTGTAATATCCATTCATCATTGTTAATTGATAGAGATCAGTTAACATTGTTAGGTTGGTTTTCATTTTACTCTCCTTTTTATATAAATCCCGCCAATTTTGTAATAATACTTTAAATATTAAAGTAGCATTAGATAAGTATATTTTAACACAAATATTAGAAAAATACTATTTTTATTTAAATACTTATAGATTCTTTGTATAATTACATATTTTATAAGAGTAAAACTTAATCAATACATTTATTTTTTTATATTATTACTAAGTCGCCTCATTTTAATAAATAAGTGATTCATACTTTTTATTTTATTAATTAAAAAAGAACACCTTATCACTATAGTGATTTAAAGGTATTCCTTTCAACAACTTAATTTGTATTTTATATGTATTTCACGAACTAACATTTTATTTTAATTTTATTACTTTAGTGAAGTATCATGTGAATTTATAGTATAAAGTACTTTAGAGATCTAAAACTTGCTTATATACATCGTCTTTCCTTAAACCTCTTTCCTTTGCAACGGTCTTTATAGCATCCTTCTTTGTAATATTATTTTCAATCAACTTTATAACATAGTCCCTATCAGACAGGTCTTCATACTCATTTAAACCTTCTTCCTTGCAAGGATTTGTGTTACCTTCAATAATTAATATATATTCACCTCTGGGATCATTTTCTTTGTAATAGGATATAGCCTCATCAATAGAACTTCTCATATAGTCTTCGTGCTTTTTGGTTAACTCCCTGCATAGGGATATTTTCCTATCACCTAAAATATCCAACATAAGCTTTAGGGTTTCTTTTAACCTATGTGGAGATTCGTATACTATCATAGTCCTGTACTCGTTTTTTATTTCCTCAAGTCTATTTTTCTTTTTCTTCTTATCCCTATCTAAAAAACCTTCAAATACAAACTTGTTGGTATCCATCCCAGACCCCACAAGAGCAATAACAAAGGCTGATGCTCCTGGCAACACTTCTACTTCTATACCTTCATCTATGCAAAGGCCGACCATATCAGCTCCAGGATCGGATATACCTGGCATACCAGCATCACTCACTAGGGCTATGTCAAGCCCGCTCTTTAACTTGTCTATAAGAACTGGTCCCTTTGAATTTTTGTTGTGCTCGTGGTAACTTGTAAGTGGTTTGGATATTTCAAAATGGTTTAGTAACTTGATACTGTGTCTTGTATCTTCTGCAGCTATCAAATCAACTGAATTTAAGACCTTCAAGGTCCTGTATGTTATATCATCTAAATTTCCTATTGGTGTTGGACATATATATAATTTTCCGCTCACTAACACCACCTACCTTTCTATAGAATCCTTTGAATATATGGCTAGGGTCTGGTCTGTATAAGAACCATCCTCCTTATATATATACAAGGGTTCTAGCACCTTCACTTCTGGTTTGGCACATTTTACAAATTCTACCAATACTAGTTTTGGTGCCTTACCTATCTTTGAATGTACAAACTTCATTGTTTTAGGTTCAAGATTATGGTTTCTTGCATATACCATCATATCTACTAGCCTTAGCGTCCTGTTTATCATATACAATTTTCCATTTGGCTTTAGTATATCCTTAGCCACCCTAAATATATCCTCAAGATCACACATGATACCATGCCTCGATATTGCCTTTTTATCATTTTCGTTTATTATTCCCTTGGAGTGCATATAGGGTGGATTGGATACCACTACATCTACAGTATTTTTTCCTATCAGGCTAGTAATATTATTGAGGTCTTCATTCAATATGCTGACCCTATCTTCAAGGTCATTTAGTTTCACAGATCTAGTAGCCATCTCCGCTACCTCTTCTTGAATCTCTACCCCTATTATTTTGTCAGCCCTACTCTTACCAGAAATTAAAACCGGTATAATACCAGTCCCTGTACCTAAGTCTACTACCTTGCTTCCTCTTTTGACCTTGGAAAAATTTGCAAGCAGTACAGCGTCAATACCAAAACAAAAACCATCTGGATTCTGGATTAACCTTAACCCCTTACACTGAAGATTATCTATTCTTTCCTTATCCTTTAACTCTACTTTCATCTTACACCTTATTTTTCTTTTTCAAGTCTCTTTAGTTCTTCCAAGGCTTCCTTATCTAGCTTTTCTTGGGCAGCCATAATCTTAGGGCATTCCTTTTTTATAGACTTTAGGAGTTTGTAGTCTCCCTCTGACAATACCCCCTGAGACTTGTCTTCATACTCTACCTTAATAGTTTCAAGAAGGTAGTTTGAGTCCACAACCTTGGCCTTCCTATCTGAGAATAGGTCCTTTACGATCGAACCTGGACTTGGAACCCTCTTTATTGCATCAGAATATCCTTCAGCCTCATACTTTAGACAACAGAATAATCTGCCGCATACTCCAGATATTTTGGCAGGATTCAAAGATAAACCTTGTTCCTTGGCCATCTTTATAGACACCGGCATAAACTCGCCTATCCAAGTAGAGCAGCAAAGAGGTCTGCCACATGGTCCAATCGAGTTAAGTATCTTGGCCTCATCCCTAACACCTATCTGTCTTAATTCTATCCTAGTCTTAAATATTGCAGCCAGGTCTTTTACTAGCTCTCTAAAGTCTATTCTTCCCTCTGCTGTAAAGTAGAATATAAGCTTGTTCCTATCAAATGTATACTCACAGTCAATCAAATACATATCAAGTTCATGCTTTTTGATCTTCTCTTCACATATAGAGAATGCTTCTTTTATCTTTTCCTTATTTTCTGTATAGTGTTGCTTGTCCTTTTGGTCAGCTATCCTGATAATTGGCTTTAGCTCACTCACCAAGTCTTCCTTGGCAACTGCCTTAGGCTCTATAACTATCATACCATACTCAAGACCCCTAGCTGTTTCAACTATGACATCTTGTCCTAATTTTATATCTATATCCACTGGATCAAAATAATATATCTTGCCAGCTGGCTTAAATCTTACTCCTACTATATTTACCATTTATTCACCACCTCAAATATATTAAGGGACATGGCCTGTATGCTGGTATTGTAGTTACAATTGGCATCCAACTTTGTATTGGTTGTATCTATTATGCTAATCAATCTAGCCAACTGACCCACACCCACAGCCTGTCCTATCTTCTTTATTATATTTACCCTGTCCTTATTTATCATCATCAGGTCTGAAAGCCCCTCCCTGTATAGGATGGTATCTCTTATGTATAGTGTCATCATCTCGAGTATTATGCCTATCTGATTTGAATAGTCTTTGAACATATCCAAAAACAGAGTAGACTCATATGATTTCTTGTCTACCAATGAGAGTATCAAGTAGTCTTCAACCAACTTTCTCATATCAGAAAACTCTTGTCTTTGGGCTATATCTATAGCCAAAGATGCGCTTCCTCTTGAGAATATCGCCGATACAGCTACCCTATCATGGTCTATCCCCTTATCTACCAATATTTTTTGTATATCATCTATCATCAAGGGCGAAAACCTGACATCCAAACACCTAGACCTAATTGTTTCAAGTAAGGCTTGTTCGTTTTTAGTTACAAGTATTATTATACCATAAGAAGATGGTTCTTCTAAAGTTTTTAAAAGGGCATTTTGAGCCTGATCAGTCATCTTTTCAGCCTCATCTATTATATATATCTTGTATTTTCCGTTTGGCTTGATAGATATGTCGGCCTTTAAATTCCTTATCTGGTCAATTTTTATTGATGATTCATTCTTTTTGGCCTCTATAAGCTTGAAATCCGGACTATTATCAGGACTTATACCCAAGAGCTGCCTTGAGAACTCCTTGGCTACAAGAAACTTGCCGACTCCACTTGGACCAGAAAATATATAGGCATTTGACATCCTATCAGACTCTATTAAATTTTTAAGTCTTTTTTTGACGGCCTCTTGTCCGTATATTCCTTCAAACATAAGGTCTAACCTTTCTATTTAAACTAGGGATTCTAAAACCCTAGAATATATATCTTCATTTATATCTTCTACAGACCTCATAGCCATACCATCAGTACAATCTATCTGGGTCCACTTGAACTTGTCTGCAACGTACTTGGAATTATCATAGGTCCTTGCCAAGTAGTCAAGGTCTCTTTCGTGTATATCTTTTTCATCCCCACTAGTGAACTTGTTTTTCCTATCCTCCATAAGTTTTGCACTTACTTTCAAAGGAACATCTAGGAAAAATACTCCATCCGGTCTAGGTATCTTGTATAGACCATATTCAAAATCATCCAACCAATCAAGAAATTTTTCCTTGTCGTCGGTCGAGTCCATTTTTGATGCCTGATGAACCATATTTGAAGTCGTATACCTATCAGCTAGGATGATACCGCCATTTAAATAGAAGTCTTCCCACCCCAATTTGTATGATGCATACCTATCTGCCGCATAAAAAGTAGATGCTATATAGGCGTCAACATCGTCTGCCTTATCGCCGAAATCTCCATTCAAATACATCTTTATTAGGGCTGATGAATCAGAATCATAGTTTGGGAACTCCACCTTCCTAACCCTGTATCCATCCTCTACCAATCTATCAAATAATTTTTTTGTCTGGGTAGCCTTACCTGAACCATCAGTGCCACTCTCTATTACAAATAGTTTTCCAGCCATTATCTCACTCCAATCTCTGCTTTACCACCTATTTTCAAGACCTTAATATTCTTAAAATCCCTACTCTCTATGCCATTTATGTCAATTTTTATATTTCTAGCCTTTTCTATATAGTCAATTACTTCCTGACTTACCTCTTCTCCCGGACCTATAAGGCATACACCCGGTGGATATGGTATCACAAATTCTCCACATATCCTGCCCAAAGAATCATCTATATCTATAGACTCGCTCTCCATATCAAAGGCCTGTCTAGGTCTAATCTTGGACTTGGGACTTACCCTTGGGAATTTAAGGTCTACCTTCTTACTATGGTAAAGAGACCTTATATCAGTGCTCCTAGATTCTCCTATTACCACCGCGCTGTCTTTGAAAAAGTCTACATTTGCACCGAATAATTTTCTATTAGAAAAATCCTTAAGGGCATTTAACATTATATCAAAATCCTTTTTTGTATTACCTATAGTGCAGAGCATTAAAATACCATTGTAGTTGGACATCTCAACCTGTATACTATATTCGTACCTTAAAATTTTGGCAAAATCATATCCATTGATTCCATTATCTATCGTATTAATAAATATCTTTGTAGGATCGTCAGTTGGATATATCTTGTATTTTTTGACGTTACGTTTAAATACATATATATTGTTCAAAAGAATGTCCATTAGTTCCTTGCCATGTCTATCATATATATCAAATGCCATTTCTAGACTCATCATCATAATGTAAGATGGGCTAGAAGACTGAAATATAGCGAGCGTCCTCTTCAACCTTGACCTATCTACCAAGTCAGATTGACAAAGCAAAATAGATGTCTGTGTGAATGCTGGCAAAGACTTGTGTATGCTCTGGATAACTATGTCAGCCCCATAACAAAGGGCAGAATTTGGCAACTTATCACTTAATCCAAAGTGGGCTCCGTGGGCCTCATCCACAATAACGACCATATTTTTTTCATGGGCTAGCTCTATTATTTCACCTATATCAAAGACCATACCATAATAACTAGGTCTAGTTATAAATATAGCCTTAGCGTCAGAATTTTGCTTGATGGCTTCCATATAACCCTCCCTACTAGCACCCTTAAATACACCGAAGTCTTCATCTATAATTTCATCCACGAATACTGGTTCAATATCGTTTAGCATACAGGTATTATAGGCAGAATGGTGACATGTCCTATTGATTATTATCTTATCACCAGACCTTAAAGAGGCACTTATTGCAGCCTCTATCCCTGATGTAGAACCGTTGACAAGATAAAAAAAATCTAAATCTTCATAAGACTGAACTCCTTTTAAAGATTTTGTGTCCTCTTTTATGTCATCTTTAGTCCCACCACAAAGAAGACCCTTTAAAATCACCCTTTTAGCCTCATTCTCGGACTCCAAAATTATACCACTAGCCTCATGTAGGTTGTCAGTACCTATAATTTCAGTGGTATCAAGACTATAGAACTCATCTATCTTGTCCTTATATCCCAGTTCTTGAAACAATCTACCATTTTTATGGCCTGGCATATGAAAAGATACAAGATCTTTTTCCTTTATTTCTTTAAGTCTATCGTAAATTGGTGTCTTCATATTTGTTACCTTCCTATTTTGCTGTATTTATCTATATTAAACCACTTTATATTATAGCATACTTAATGAATAATATATATTAAAGGATGTTTACAAATTATTTATTATGAGTCTCACTATTCTAACCTTCCCTCTAATATATTATTATATTGAATTTCCATTAATATTCCTTGTATGCTTTACCCTCTTGCCATCTTCATAGCGATAATAGCAGCGTTCCTTGGTGGTACGGGTTACGATATACTGCCATAATCTCTTGAATTGCGTATAGGACAACGGGTCTCCATCCCGGTTTGCAACCACATAATCCGATGTCGATGTCTTCTTCGCCTCTTTCAGACATTCCATAAGATTGTCCGGCAGAGGGACATTCCGATGCGCTGCCTTTGTTTTCAGCTCTGTCAGAATCACCGGACGATTATGCTCCGTATGCCAGGCTCTCCGAACAGTAAGGTACGGAGCCTCGCAATCAAGATACACCGAATCCCATTGCAGTCCGAGGATTTCTTCTCTCCGCAAACCTGCGTACAGCCCCAGCATCACAAAAACATACGGCGGCAAGCCGTAAATGGCATCCAGCAGCTTATCCACCTGCTCATCCGTAAGCGGAAGACGATCCTTCTGCGGAATCCCGCCCACATTCTTCTTCAGATAAATGGTCGGATTCTCATCAATGATCTTACTCTCCATTGCTGCCGCGAAAATACATTTATATATGACATTCACGGATTTGTACACAGATGCCGACTTTTTCGATGCCGCCAACAATGCCAGGCGAATGTCATCCGCTGTTACATCCCCCATATGCATATCGCCCAAGGGCTTGATGATGTAGTTCTTCACTTTCGATGTATAGTCAATCAGCGTTGTCATCCTGATCTGTGCCGACTGCATCAGCAGCCATT
>UMJL01021981.1_pt1 | contig 94188 bp, 98 predicted proteins | sample 1966071 | NCBI WGS metagenome assembly UMJL01 (sample SAMEA4836148, study PRJEB28245) | human gut metagenome | biome: gut microbiome; material: fecal sample | place: Denmark | collected 2008
TTATAAAAATCTTCTAATGGCAATTTCCATTTTTCAGTTTTCTTATCCAAGAATTGCATTTGTCTTCCATTAGAAATTGCAGCTAAATCTAAAAAGTCATCTCTAAGTTTATAAGCATTATTTATCATAAAAGCGTACCACTCACGATTAGAAAGATTTAACAACTTCTTGTTTGATGTTATATTTTTATGGAAAAGATGTTGTAGGATTACCCTCATCCTTTTAGACGGAACGCCCGTAACTTTTTTTATCATATCAACTGCATGCAAACAATCAATTCCATGATCGTGAGTTGATACTTCATAGGCTATCTCCCTATTTTCACCTTGTTTTTCATCAACTATATCTTTAAGTTTTATAAACTTCCCCGTCCTAAAGGTAGATATAACTTTTGTTCCCATTATAAAACCATAAGATTCTAATAATTTTTCATTGTCCTTTTTAATATTGGTTAGCTTATACTTTTCTTTAAAATAGTCATAAGCTCTATCTCTAACTAATACTTCATCTACAAACTGATAGTCTTTGTTTCTAAATTCTTTTATAAGTTCAAAATTTTTACACTTGTCTTTTAAAAATAACCTTTTAACTTCATAGGAATTTCCACCCTGTATAACAGATTCTTTGTACTTTTCATCGAAAGTATAGAGGAAGCAAAAATCTAATAGGTCGTTGTTATAGTGTCTTGCTCTTGGCATTCTCCTTATGCGTCCTATTGTTTGAGTTTCAAAGGTTTCTGTCATGTTTTCACGAAGTTTAACAAGTATCTTTGCTCTCGGACAATCCCAACCCGTTGATATAGCTTGTTTCATAATTATGAATTTCTATAACATCTTCAATTCTGCAATCCAATGCCAAGCAAATCTTTTCTAGTGACTCTAAGTTCACATAAGAGTTTTTGCTCATTCTTGAAACTATGTTGCTTGTTATGTTTGCAGCTCTTTTTAAGTCTTCTTTATTCATTTCTCTTTCTACCAATAAGTGCCATAATGGTTTATAAGATATTGCCATATTATTACCCCTTATCCGTTTTATCGTTAAGATATATTATATCATAAATAGGCTTATAAGTCACTTTAGCCTATTTTATACTTGTTCTTGCGTTAGTATTTATTGAGATAGTCCTTGTTTTTTGTGTGTCCCACTTGGAACTGCTCCAAATCGGTTGGGTGCCCGGGAACCTTGTTATTTCATAATCAAAATAATTTAAAAAAGATTTTTTAAAATTAACAAAAGGAGCTTTTATGGAATTAATTAAAAATATTGAAACTTTAGAACAAAATGTAATTAATTGGCGTCGTGATTTACACAAAATTCCTGAACTTGGAAATGATTTGCCATTAACTACTGCATATTTAAAAAAAGTTTTAGACGAATTTGGTGTAGAATATAGAACAGACTTCCCTAATGACTCTTCAATTTTAGTAACAATCAAATGAGAACTTGAAGGAGATAAATGTATCGCCCTAAGAGCTGATACTGACGGACTTCCTATGCCTGAATTTTTAGATTTACCTTTTAAATCAACAAATCAAAATATGCATGCTTGTGGTCATGATGCTCATGCTGCAATGATGCTTGGAACTATCTTTGCATTAAACCAAATGAAAGATAAACTTCGTGGAACTGTAAAATTTTTATTACAACCCGGTGAAGAAACCGGATCAGGTGCTATTGATATAATTAAAGGTGGAGCTTTAGAAGGTGTAGATTTCATCTTAGCTTTACACAACGGAAACACTACAGATGAACTTACTGAAGGAAAGATTGGTATTAAATACGGCTCAATGATGGCTTGTATGGATAAATTTACAATTAAAGTAAAAGGTAAAGGTAGTCATTGTGCTTATCCTCATATGAGTATTGACCCTATTGTTGCATCAACTCACATTGTTTCAGCAATTAAAGACATTGTTTCAAGAGAAATCAGTGCTGTTGATACAGTTGTAATTTCTGTTTGTATGATTAATGCAGGAACTGCTTTTAACATTATCCCTGAAGAAGTTGAAATAGTTGGTACTGTTAGAGCTGTTTCAAAGGAAGTAAGAGCATATATAGCAAAAAGAATTGAAGAAATTTCAACAAATATGGCTATTGCAATGAGAGCAAAAGCTGAATATGAATATTCTTATGGACCACCACCGGTCGTAAATAACAAAGAGATAGTTGATTTTACAAAACAAAGTGCAGTAAATGCATTGGGAAAAGAAAATGTACAGGTATTAGAAAAACCGATTTTAGCAGGTGAAGATTTTGCTTACTATCTTGAAGAAACAAAAGGAGCTTATGTATTTTTAAAAAATCCTCTTTATGTTGACGGAGTAGCTTATCCTCACCACAATGTAAAATTTGGGCTTAATGAAAAATATTTTATAAATGGAGTTAAATTCTTCGTACAAGCAGTTAGCGACTATTTAAAATAGTAAATAATTTTAAACAAATAGAGAGAACGTCTGTTCTCTCTATTCTTTTATAAATACAAATTTATTTTCAAAAGACATTTCTTCACTGAATTTATATCCCTCTTTATTAAATTGTTTTATTCCTTCTATATTTTCAATTTTGTTTTTAGTTATAAAGTTTAACATCATTCCCCTTGCTTTTTTTGAAATTGTGGAATGTTTTTTTAATTTTCCATCAGCATTTTCAAAAAATTCAAAATCTAAAAACTTTTCATCTGTAATATATTTTTTTATTACTTTTGAAAATTCATCACTTGCAAGATTAATGATTAAATTTTCATCTTTTAAAACTTCTTTTGCTATCTCATCTTTCCAAAATTTATATAAATTACCCATTTTTGTTTTCATAAGAAAATCAAGTCTATATGGATTAATTAAATCAAAAGGTTTAAGCACCCCATAAAGTGCAGAAATAATAATTAAATGCTCCTTTATATACTCTAAATCACACTCATCAAACTCTTCTCTTTTTATATTTTTATAACACATTCCGTCATACATATAAAAAGCCTTGCAGTAATCTTTTGAAATTAACACTTCCGGAACATTCTTTAAAATTTCATTCGTCTTTTCTAAAAAATTTAAGCCAAAAGAAAATCTCTCACAAGTTTTAGAAATTGTCTTTGCAGGTGATAAAATTATTTTCATATTTCTCTCCTTATACAAATTATATATTATACGCTATATAATATTAATTATAATGGTATTATATCATTTGATTTTAATAAATGTCAATACTTTTGTATAATAAAAAAGGTCAAAATTCTAAATAGAATTAAGACCTAATTTTTACATATAATCCATAATTATTACTACTGAAGTTTTTAGTTTTGAATCAAAACTCTTAACAAATCTATCAAATTCATTTGTTAATTGTTCTTTGTCAAAATCTTTTTTTAATTTATTTCCATCAATAAAAATTTCAACTCCTAAAAACTCGCTATCATCTTTCTGATAAATCGCAAAGTCGTGAATTGATTTTATATACTCAACTTGATTTGCCCAGTTTGAAACCAAAACTTTAAGTTCCAACTCTCTTTGTGTATAATTTCCACCAACCGGATCAATATGTATTATTAAAGAAATTTCGTAATTATCCCTTATTTCTTTTTCAATTATTGTTACAAGATTATGGGCTTTAACCAAACTCATATCTGCACTAACTTCAACATCTGCTGTTGCAATAGTTTGTAAATGTCCATATTTATGAAAACTTAAATGATGAACTCCTAAAACTCCATCAAATTTTTCAATTTCATCTGAAATTTTCTTTACAAATTCATTGTCAGGTGCCTCTCCAATAAGTTGGCTAACCGTTTCCTTTGCAAGTGAAAAACCGGAAAATAAAATAAATGCAGAAACTACAAGTCCAACTACTCCGTCAATGGGAAAAGTAGTATAATCTGCAAAAATCATTGCAATTAAAACAACTGAAGTCGTACAAACATCACTTAAACAATCGACAGACGTTGCTCTTAAAATACTTGAGTCGATAGCTTTACCTAGTTTTCTGTTAAACAAACTCATCCAAAGTTTTACAAAAATAGAAACAACGAGAAAAGCAATTCCTATTTTATTCATAACAATTTTTTCAGGGCTTATAATTCTTTCAATCGACGTTTTTGTAAATTGTAAACCAACAAGCATAATCATCATAGAAATGATTAATGTCGTTATGTACTCAACTCTACCATGCCCATAAGGGTGGTCCTTATCTGGTGGAGCAGAAGAAAATTTAAATCCCAAAACCGTTGCAAAAGAATAAATCGCATCAGAAAAATTATTTACGGCGTCAGCTGTTATTGAAACTGAATTTGCAAAAATTCCTATTAAAAACTTTGATACTCCCAAAGTAACATTTAAAGATGTTCCTATTAACCCTGAAAAATATCCAACTTTTTTTCTATCGTACTTATCTGTATTTTCAATTCTTGAAATACTCAATATTTTTTTATCTATCATATTTACTCCATAAATAATATAATATTTCCACTTTCCAGCGTCTTTTTTATGTCGATAATTCTTTGGTTTGATGAACCGCGAAACTTTAGGGTTAAATCTTTTAATCTATAATCAAATCGTCCATCAACTAGAACATCACATTCCTTTAAAAGTTCAAATCTGTCATCATCTTCAAGAATTTCTTCAAAAGTATATCCTGAATAAATCCAAATATTTTTATTTACACTTTTTTTAATATCTCTTACAATTTCAAGGAGCTCTTTGGCATTTTGCATTGGTTCGCCACCAATTAAAGTAAGACCGGAAACATTTTTATCACGCAAATAGTCTATTACTAAATTAGTAGTTTCTTTAGTCCAAAGCTCCCCAAAATTGAAATCCATATATTTTCTATTAAAACAATCTTTACAATTATGTGTACAGCCAGTTACGAAAATACTAGTTCTGATACCAACACCATTTGCAACATCATAAGCTCTTATCTGACCATATCTCATTTTAATCCCTCGCTATATATGAAGAACTCTAGCCTTTATTTCCTTAGTTCTACCTTCATTCCAGAAATTTTCTCCAAGATAACCACAAGTTCTTCTAGTTACATTCATTTTTTGCTTGTCTTTATTATGACATTGAGGACATTCCCATTCATTATATTCGTTTATGATTATTTCTCCATCAAATCCGCAAACATGGCAATAATCTGATTTTGTATTAAATTCAGCATATTGAATATTATCATAGATAAATCTAATCATTTGTTCAACAGCTTCAACATTATGGTTCATATTAGGAATTTCTGCATAAGAAATACAACCCCCTGTTGACAATTTTTGGAAATCTTCTTCAAATCTAAATTTATCAAAAACTGAAATATTTTCCCTAACATCAACATGATAACTATTTGTATAATATCCCTTATCTGTTATATCCTTTATTTCTCCATATTTCTTTCTATCTATAGAACAGAATCTGTGAGTTAAACTTTCAGCAGGAGTTCCATATAGAGAAAATGCCATTCCTGTTTCTTCACTCCAAGCATCTGCAGCCTCTTTTATTTTTTTCATAACTTTAAGAGCAAACTCTTTTCCCTCTTTTGTTGTATGACTAACGCCTTTTACACACATTGTAGCTTCATACAATCCAATATATCCAACAGAAAGAGTTGAATATCCATTTTCAAGGTATTTCTTAATACTTTCACCTTTTTTAAGTCTAGCAATAGCTCCATATTGCCAATGAATAGGAGAATTATCACTCTTTACATTTTGAAGAAGTGAGTTTCTGAATAAAAGTGCTTTTTTTACAATTTCAAGTCTTTTATCCAACATTTCAAAGAAACCTTCTTCATTTCCTGTATTTAAAATTCCAATTTGTGGTAAGTTCAAACTTACAACACCTTGGTTAAATCTACCTTCAAATTTATAATTTCCATTTTCATCTTTATATGGTGCTAAGAATGATCTACAGCCCATAGGTCCAAATACATTTCCTTCATAATGTTCTCTAAGTTTTTTAGCAGAGATATAATCAGGATACATTCTCTTTGCAGTACATTTTGCAGCGAGTTTTGTTAAATAATAATATTTACTGTCTTCTCTTACATTATTTTCATCTAAAACATAAATTAACTTTGGAAAAGCTGGTGTGATATAAACACCCTTTTCATTCTTAATTCCTTCTAATCTTTGTTTTATTATTTCTTCAACAATTTGTGCAACTTCATCTTCATATTCAAAACCGTCTTCAACATACATAAATAAAGTAACAAAAGGACTTTGTCCGTTTGTAGTCATTAAAGTATTTATTTGATATTGAATAGTTTGAATCCCTGCTTCCAATTCTTTCTTAGTCATTGCTCTTGCAATATTTTCGATATCTTTTTCATCAGTTAAAATTTCTTTTGCAAGTTTTAAATGTTTTTCATAGCTCTTTCTAAGATATTTTCCTAGATGAGCAACATTTAAGCTTTGTCCACCAAATTGACCTGACGCAACCTGTGCAATTATTTGAGTCATAACTGTACAAGCTACTTGGAAAGACTTTGGAGTTTCAACCATTTTACCATTAATTACTGTTCCATTATCAAGCATATCTCCAATATTAACTAGACAGCAATTGAACATAGGTTGAATTAAATAGTCCATATCATGAAGATGTATAGCTCCTTCGTCATGAGCCTGAACAATATCCACAGGAATTAGCATTCTTCTTGCTATATCCTTTGAAACTTCTCCGGCAATCAAATCTCTTTGAGTTGATGCAAGAATAGCATTTTTATTTGAATTTTCATTTATAACATCTAAATTTGTCTTATCAAGAAGACCCAAAATACTTTCGTCAGTAGTATTTTTAAGTCTTTTAAAAGTTTGCACAGCCTTATAGTTTTCATAAGCTCTGGCAGTTGCTGGATTTCCATACTTAATTAAGCTGTAGTAAACATGATCTTCTATATCATATATACTCATCTTCTTTCCGATTGTTGTTGCAAAAGTTTCTATCTCTGATGCAATCTTTTCAGCCAATCCTTCTTCGTATACTCCTGTACTGCTATGCATAGCTTTTTTTATTGCAATTGCAATTTTATTTGCGTCAAAATCTACTTCTTGACCATTTCTTTTTATAACTTTAATCATAACTACCTCCTAAAATACTTCATAAATGCTCGATAGTAAGATTATATCATCAACAATATATATTGTCAATCAATAGTTATTAAACTATATATAGTATATTTATTTGTTTTTACTCATTAAATCCCTCTTGAAAAATTTTATAACAATTTGTAGAATGAGAAAATTAAAAATAAAATAAAAAATTTTTTAAAATTTTTTCTCTTACACAAAAAATAAAGTCGATATAAATTTTATACCGACTTTGTTAAATCACTTATCTTTAATTGTCTTTATTCCAAAAGCAAAATATACTATATGGCAAAACCAAACTACCCCTAAAATAATTCTTCCGATATTTGTATTTTTCATAAAATAGAATCCCGTACCCATTGTTATTGTAAAAATTATAATAATTTTTAACTTTGTCTTTAATGGAAGTCCTTTTCTATTTACAATTTTCTCTATATTGTTTTTATACAAATTCGTTTCGACAAACCATTTGTGCAACTTTTTAGAACTTCTTGCAAAGCAAAATACTGTTACAACATAGAAAGGAAATGTCGGCAATATCGGTAAAAACACTCCAACTGTTCCTATTGCAAAAAATATCAACCCTATCGCAATCCAAATATATTTTACTAAATTCATTCTATATTACCTCTCATAATCTAATACACTAATGATAACATATTTCATATTGATTGGCAATATTATATTTCAAAGCAATTTCCTTTTTCGACTTTATAAATTACATCTGCAAATGAAACTGTACTCATTCTGTGTGAAATCAAAAATACCATTCCCTTACAATTTTCTCGAATCAAATTTAATATAATCGATTCATTCAAAGTATCCAAGTTACTTGTTGGCTCATCAAAGATATATACTTCAGCTTTTTTAAGCAATGCTCTCATAAGTTCGAGTCTTTGCATCTCTCCACTTGAAAAAATAATTTTTTCTGAATTTATTTTAGTATCAAGACCATTTTCTGTTGATAAAATTTTATCTTTTAATCTACATTTTTCAGCTATCTCCAAAATTTCCTCATCAGTAATATTTTCATTTCCCAAAATCAAATTTTCTCTGATTGTTTGAGAAAAAATTTGTGGAAATTGTGGAATGTATGCAATTTTTTCTTGTAACTTTTTGCTATCAATCTCTAAAATATCATCTTCATTTAAAAATACTTTTCCATTTTTAGCCATATACCATTTCATTACAATTTTCATCAATGTACTCTTACCAGAGCCACTCTCTCCAACAAGTCCGACAATTTTTTTATCTTCAAAATGTAAATTCAAATTTTCAAAAATTAATTTATCTCTATTAGGATATGCAAAATCGACATTTTCAAACTTTATTTCATCTAAATTTACAATTTCTTTTCTTCCGTCATTTCCGTTCAGCTCTTCTTCATCTAATAATTTAAAAGTATTTCTTCCTGCCTGTAATGCACGTCCAAGTCCTAAAGGAAGTCTGCTTAACTCTAAAAACGGAGCAAAAGATGAACTAAATACAGCCAAAGTTATTACAGCATTTTTCACAGTAATTAATTTTCTATTTATAAGTACAAAGTCTGCATAAGCAAAAGCTAAAACTCCAAATCCTATAACTAAAAAACTAAAAGTGAATTGTAAAAAGTTTAATTTTGAAACCTTTCTTTCTTTTTCATTCACAATTTTACTTTCTCTTTCAAGATTTTCAAATCTCTCTTTTTCAACTCCAAGTTGTAGTAAATCTTTCATACCTTTTAAACTATCTAAAAAATATGAAGTATATGATTTTCTAAATTTCTGTTGAATTTCAAGATGAGGTTTTAATTTACTTGAAAATACATTCGGTATAATAACTGCAAGTGTAAAATAAACAGCTATTGCTATTAAACTTAAAACAAAATTATGAGATAGAAAATATATAAAAAGTAGTATTGAAACGATAGTTCCTGTTGTAATCGGAGCTAGAGTATGTGCAAAAAACACTTCTAAAGCCTCAACATCTTCTCCTATAAGTTTTAACAATTCTCCACTATCTTGTGAATCAAGTTTTGAAGGAGCAAGTCGTCTAAGTTTAGAAAAAATTTCTCTTCTAAAATCCGCCAAAACTTTAAATGCAACAAAATGTCCGAAATAATGCTCACCATATCTAAAAAGCCCTCTTGAAATTGCAAGTACAACCAAAGCTACAAGAGAATATATTTTTAAATCTTCACCATTTAAAACTCCAAATCCTAGTGAAATAATTTTTGCCGGAATATAAACTGTAATTAAAAAGCCGAAAACAGCAAAAAATACTGCTAACAAAATAATAGGAAGTAATCTTTTCATAAAATTTATAAGTCTTACAACTAATTTTATATTATCTTTCATTTAAAATTTCCTCCATTTCATTTTGTTTATCCAATAACAACTTATATTCAGAATTTGAAATATACAAATCACAAGGTTTTCCAAAATCCCAAGATTTTTCTTGTCCCATAAACAACACAAAGTCTGCCTTATGAACCTGTTTCATCTTATGGGAAATAAACATAACTATTGAATCTTTCGAAATAAGTCTAATCAAATCTAAAATTGCATTTTCATTTTCCGTATCGACACTTGAAGTCATCTCATCAAAAATATAAATCTTTCTATTTGCAAGTAAGCCCCTTGCACAAATAATCTGTTGTCTTTGTCCCGGAGAAATCAACTTTCCATTTTCTCCAACAATAGTATCAAAACCATTAGGTAAAGTTTTTACAAAATTTAAAATATTTTTTTCTTCAATCCATTTCAAAATTTCATTTTCAGATAATTTTGTCGCTTTCTTTAGATTGTCCATAATACTTTCATTAAAAACATAACTATCAGGAGAAATGTAAAAACCTAAAGAATTTATATCGCCCTTTGAAAAATCTTTCAAAGATTTTCCGTCAAGCAAAATTTCTCCAGAATAATTTTCAAGATTTTTAAATAAAATTTTTGCAAATGTACTTTTTCCAAGTCCACTTTCTCCGGCAATTGCAAATAAATTTCCTTTTGAAATTTCAAAATTTATATCATCTAAAATTTTTCTTTCTCCATAAGAAAAAGATAAATTTTTAAATTCAATTCTTTCAACATTTTCAAGTTTAATATTTGAATCTTCAACCTTTTCTTCTAAATTTGCATTGTCTAAAAATGTAAAAATTCTGTCTGCCATTTTAGTATTCATCATAAGTAAATGCATACAATAGCCCAATTCTCTAATCGGAGTAAAAAACTCAGTTGCAATCAAAATAAAAAATATGAAATTAAAAATTGACATATTTCCCTTTGAAATTGACATAACAGCTAAAAATCCTGAAATTGCAATTCCAAGATACATAACGCCGTCCATATATCCGACAGATTGAAGTTGAAACTTTAAAAGCTCCATTGTAGAAAGTCTAAACCCTTCTGCACTTTCATTAAATTTTTTCTCATAAATTTCATCGGCACTATAAGAATAAAGTGTATTAAGTCCCTTTAAATCGTCCATAAACAAATTGCTAACGTCCATATAAGTTGACCAATAATGTTGCATAATCTTTGCAGAACGCTTTTGTATCAAAATAATTGAAACCGGAATAAAAGGAATACTAATCAAAAAAACTAGACTTCCAAGTGGATAAATAAAAAATACAATAGCTAAAATTGTCGCACAATTAAGATATGTCCTTAAAGTCGTTGACAAATAATTGCTATAAAAAGTATCCAAGCTGTCAATTCCCTGAGATGCAACAGTAAGCACGTCAGCATAAGAATATTTTTTTGAAAATTCCTCATTATTCTTTGAAAAAACATTGAAAAATTTATTTTTCAAACTATCTCTTGCAAATTGTGATGCCACACCTTGATAATTTTTAGAAAAAATTGAAATTACAAATCCAAAAATATTTAGTCCAATGACAATTAATGCGTAACTAAAAAGATTAAATTCAATCCCGTTACATAAATTAGAAAATCCCTTAGCAATAACACCAAAAGAAATTATCCTCATCAAAAATTGAATCCAAGCCAAAAAAGAACTTAAATAAACGACCTTCATCTTATCTCCAAGCTCTTTTTTCAATCTATTTTTCAATTCTTTTCGTCTTTTTCGACTTATCTTTTGCTTTTGAATTTTTGTACTAAAATCACTATCCATAAAAAACTCCTATAAAAATTAATATAAATTATTTATATGATACCCTATTAATTTAAAAAAATCAAGAAAAAAGGTCAGAGAGTTTTTACTCCCTAACCTTAGTTGTTAAACGAATTTTTTCTATTTTAGTTTTTTATTTTATTTTTCTAACTTCTTCAACAACTCTACTAATTGCCTCTTCTGATGACATTTCAAAATTTTCCATTTCTTTTCTTGTTGAAAATTCGATTATGTTTTCACCCGCTTTTTTACCAACTGTAATTCTTAGAGGAATTCCAATTAAATCTCTGTCGTTAAACTTAACGCCGATTCTTTCTTTTCTATCATCAAGCATTACTTCAACACCTTGTGATTCTAATTCGTCATGAATTTTTTCTCCAAGTTTCATTTGTTCTTCATCATTAATGTTTACAACTGTAACTATCGCATGGAACGGAGCAACTTGAATTGGCCAGATAATTCCCTTTTCATCATTGTTTTGTTCAATGATTGCAGTAATACTTCTTGTAATTCCAATACCATGACTTCCCATCCAAAAATATTGACTAACTCCATTTTCATCTAAGAAAGTTGCGTTTAATGCTTTAGAATATTTTGTTCCTAATTGGAAGATATTTCCAACTTCTATTCCTCTTGCAAATTTTAACGGATAGCCACTTTCAGGGCAAACATCGCCCTCTTTAACCATAAGTAAATCTTCAACGATTTCTCCGTCAAAATCTCTACCGAAATTACAATTTATATAGTGATGACTTTCTTTATTTCCACCAACTACAACATTTTTCATAAGAGTAACTCTTTTATCTAAAATTTTTCTAACTTTCAAATCAACCGGCCCTGTATATCCTGCAAATGTTCCAATCTTTGAAATCATTTCATCGTCCATCATTTCAACTTCATGTTCAGGAACTCCAAGATAGCCACAAAGTTTTGTCAAATTAAGCTCTCTATCTCCCGGGATAAATACTATAACAGGTTCTCCTGCAACAACTAAATCAACAGCTTTAACACATTTTTTAGTTTCTTGTTTTAAAAAGTCGGCAACTTCTTCTATCGTTTTACAGTCAGGAGTGTAAACTAATTCAAGTTCTTTTTCTTCTCCACTTTCATCAACTTTATAAACAACTTTTGCCTTTTCGTCAGTTGCTGAATATCCACTTTCATCACAATAGCAGATAACTCCCTCTCCTACATCAGAAAGAGCGATAAATTCATGTGAACTGTTTCCTCCCATTGCTCCGGAATCTCCGGCAACAATTTTGTAATTAAGTCCTAATCTGTTAAATACTTTTTCATAAGCCTTCCACATTTCTTTATATGATTCCATCATCATTTCAGGGCTTACATCAAAAGTATAGGCATCTTTCATTGAAAATTCTCTTGCCCTATTGATTCCAAAACGCGGTCTTTTTTCATCACGATATTTAGTTTGTATTTGGTAGATATTTAAAGGTAATTGTTTATAACTTTTTATTTCCCCACTAATTAAAGTTGTAAAATATTCTTCAGCTGTTGGTCCAAGGCAAAACTCTCTTTCATTTCTATCACTAACTTTAAACATTTCAGGTCCAAAAGTTTGCCATCTTCCTGACTCTTCCCAAATTTCTTTTGGTTGAAGTGCAGACATCAAAATTTCATATCCACCCATTCTATCCATTTCTTCTCTTACGATATTTTCTACTTTTTTAATTGCTCTATATCCAAGTGGAAGATAAGAATAAATTCCTGCAGCAGACTTTCTAATCATTCCTGCCCTTAAAAGCAATTTATGGCTAATAATTTCTGCCTCTTGTGGGTCTTCCCTAAGTGTAGGCATATAGTATCTTTTCATTTTCATAACAAAATTCCTCCGTAATATATTTTAAGTTTTCAGCAATAAAAAAACGGCTAACATCTCCAAGAGACGAAAGCCGTGGTACCACTCTAATTTATACTCAAAAGCTATAAGGCACAACCCTGTACTTTTAATACAAGCTCAAAGATAGGTTCAATTTCCTCTGTAAAAGTTTTTCACCAAACAACTTCTCTCTACATACAGATAAAAAATTTACTATTTCTTTTCATCACTAAAATCTAACTAAGATTAATTTATTATATTAAATTTAGCAAAAAAAGTCAACTGCATTTAACTTTTTCTACATATAAATAACTTCATCAAATTTATCTAAAAAGTCTTTTTCTACATTATGTGTAATCATAATTATAGTTTTATCTTTCATTTCCAACAATTTATTACAAACATAATCTTCCATTACCTTATCCATTGCAGAAAAAGGCTCATCTAAAAGTAATATATCTCTTGCGGATATAACTGCTCTTAAATAATTTACAACTTGTTTTTCTCCACCACTTAACTCATTATTATTTTCTGAGTTTAATAAAGTATCAACTTTATTACTTGGAATGTATTTATTGTCATTTTCTAAAACATCTTTATTGAAACTGTCAAAAATACTTACATTATCCCAAAAATTTTCAGAAAATATATGAGATTTTTGAGTTAAATACATTATTAATTGATTACAAAATCTATAAGAAACTTCTTTACCATCAATCGTGATATTACCTTCAGTACAAGGTAAATTACCATTCATCAGATTTAAAAGTGTAGATTTTCCCTTTCCGCTTTCTCCAATAATAGCATATTTCTTATTTTTTTTAAATGTATGAGAAAAATTTTTGATTATATAGTCATCATATTTAAAACTAACATTATTGCATTTTATATTATTGTCAAACTTTACATCTTCAATGCTTAAATTTTTATTTTTAGAAATTTCTAAAAGCATATCATTCATAACTGTTTCTACCGATTTTTTCCAGCTTATCGCATCAATTACAGTACGAAGTGGAAACATAAAATTTTGAATATATGCAATGGTAGCAGTTGCTATCCCTGCTGTAATCTCTCCCTTATACAAGAAAAACGCCATAATTGCAAATGAAGATATATTAATCAAATACATAACAGTTCCATTTAAAACATTTACAAAAGTTTTAAACTTTCCAAAACTAAATCTACTATCTTCCATTTCGTCAAGAGATTTTTTGTGATTTTTCTCTATGTTTCTATATGTAAAACAGTTTATAAAAGAATAACCACTTAATAAATCTATAATCTTTGAATTGTAAGATGCCGTATCATCAAGCAATTTTTTATTTTTTTCTGAAAATTTCTTAGCAGTTAAATTAGGTAAAAACAAAACAATTAAAGCGACTAAATATATTATAATTGCCATTTTGTAATTTAACAAAAAGATATAAATCGCATAGATAATAAATGAAATTGAAGATTCAAATATTAGCATAACATACTCTAAATGCTCCTCACAAGCAGCAATATCATTATTTAATCTTGAATTGTAATCCCCAATACTGTTTTTGTAAAATTCATTGGGTTCTTTGCATATTATTACAGAAAACAATTCTTTTCTCATATACAAATTAAATTCTTTTTCAAGCCTCCAACTACTTCTTTGACTGATATATTGTGCTCCCATACCGATAATTACAAGAAGAGTAAATATTCCTGTAAGTTTAATAACATCATAAATACCATTACTGTAATTATCATCAACCATATATTTAACAACAGTAGGAAGTCCTGCTATTGCAAGTATATATACAAAATGGAAAAAAATTCTAAAAAATATGCTCTTTTTAAATTTTTTTAAAATTTTCAATTAACTCTCCTCCCGTATAAAAATAAAATATGTAAATCAAGCTAACTCTAAGAACATTATTATAAAAAAAGTGGCTAACAATATTAGCCACTCACTTTTACCACTTTTAAATTTAATCAAAATATTAAATTTTTAAAATTAAACAGTCGATAAGACTACTTTAATTCAACAGTAGCTCCTACTTCTTCTAATTTAGCTTTCATTTGTTCAGCTTCTTCTTTAGCTACTCCTTCTTTAATAGCTTTTGGAGCGTTGTCAACTATTTCTTTAGCTTCTTTTAATCCTAATCCGCTTAAGTCTTTAACAGCCTTAACAACTTTCATTTTTTCTGCTCCAACTGATGCTAAGATTACATCAAATTCTGATTTTTCTTCTGCTGCTGCAGCTGCTTCTCCGCCAGCTACTGCTCCTACTACTACTGGTGCTGATGCAGAAACTCCAAATTTTTCTTCTGCTGCTTTAACTAATTCATTTAATTCAAGAACTGATAATTTTTCAATTGCTTCTAATATTTGTTCGAAATCCATAATATACCTCCTAAAATTTTACGCAACCATTAAGCTGCTTCTTCTTCTTTTTTCTTTCTTAGTGCATCTAACATATACACAAAATTTGATACTGGTGCCTTGAAACTTCCAAGTAACTTTGCGATAAGTACTTCTCTTGATGGAATATCTGCAACGGCTTTAACTTCGTTAGAATCTAAAATTTTTCCTTCTAAGATACCAGCTTTAATAACTAATTTTTCATTTGACTTAGCAAATTCGTTAGTGATTCTTGCTGCAGCTGTTAAATCTTCTCCTGAAAAAGCAACTGCGCTTGGTCCTTCTAAGTATTGACCGAAATCTTCAAAACCTAATTCATTGAAAGCTAATTTCATCATAGTGTTTTTGTAAACCTTATATTGAACACCAGCTTCTCTGTATTTGTTTCTTAATTCAGTAACTTGTTCAACAGTTAACCCTCTGTAATCAACTAAAACTAAAGAACCTGAACTTTCGATTTTTTCTCTGATTTCTGATACAACAGCTTGTTTTTGTTCTAAAACAAAATCTTTCATCTCTTTCACCTCCACAAAAGGCTACATATAAAAAAATCTCTACCAAGAGTAGAGATAAAATACAAAATAAAGTATTTCCACCTATGTAGGATTTTTAAACGAATGTCCCTACGGTCTTGGGTAGCCTATAAAATTAACATATATATTATATCATATTTCAAAATAAATGCAATACTTTTTTAAAATTTTTTTCATATTTATTTTATTTTATTTTTGTGGTAAAATTATACATATATAATTAATTAGGTGGATTTTATGTTAAAATATTTTTTAATTTTATTTATTTCAATGTTACCTGTTATTGAGTTAAGAGGAGCGATTCCTTATTCACAAGCAATGGGACTTCCAATTTTAAGTTCATATATAATTGCAATAATTGGAAATTTAATTCCTGTTCCTTTTATTTATTTTTTAGCAAAGAAACTTTTAATTTTGGGAGAAAATAAAAAATATATTGGAAAATTTTGCAAAAAACTTTTATTAAAAGGTCATAAAGCCGGAGAAAAAATCTTAAAAAAATCAGGAAAAAGTGGAACTTTAATTGCACTTGCTCTTTTCATCGGTATTCCATTTCCAGGAACTGGAGCATACACAGGAATACTTGCTGCAAGTATTTTAGATATTGATTTTAAAACAAGTTTTTTATCAGCAATAATAGGAGTAATTTTGTCAGGAATCATTATGTCAACAATTAGTTTTGGAATTTTTTAGGAGGACAATTTTGTTCTCCTTTTGTATTGCATAAATTTAAAATTTTGGTTATTATATAGGTAGATATTTTTATCTAATTTAATTTTGGAGGTAAATTATGGATTTTAAAATTGGAAATGCTGGATTAGTTAAAGTAATTTCTTTATTTGAAGGAAATGAAATTTGTGGAATTAGCGAAGAATTAAAAAACTATGTAAAAGAAAGTAAACTTTTTAATGGAAAAAGAGGAGAAATTTTTTCAAATCTTGGACCAAATTCTGAAAATGTAATTTTATTGGGATTAGGTAAAGAAGAAGAAAATTCTCTTGAAAATATTAGAAGAGCTTATCTTTCTCTTGGAAAAAGTTTAAAAGCAAATAATGTAAAATCTTGTAACATAGAAATCAAAAAATTTGATGGACTTTGCTATAAATTAGTAGCTCAAGCTATGATTGAAGGTATTGTAAATGTTACTTATTCTTTTGATAATTTCTTAAAAGAAAAGAAACCTTGTTTTGATTGTGAAGTATTCTTTGATGTTCTGGAAGATAAAAAAGATCATGTTGAAAACGGAATTAAAGAAATCAAAGCAATCATGGAAGCTGTATTTATGTGCAGAGATCTTGTAAATAGACCAGCAAATGATATTTATCCTGAAACTTTGGCAAATTTTGCTAAAGAAGAACTTGAAAAAGTTGGTATTGAAGTTGAAATTTTAGAAAAGAAACAAATAGAATCTTTAAAAATGGACGCATTCTTAGCAGTTGCTCAAGGTAGCGACCTACCACCTAAATTTATAATTATGAAACATTTACCAAATAAAGATGAAAAACCTATCGTATTAGTTGGTAAAGGTTTAACTTATGATTCAGGTGGATATGCAATCAAACCTGCTACAGGAATGGTTACTATGAAAACTGATATGGGTGGAAGTGCCTCTGTTATTTCAACAATGTATGCAGTAGGAAAAATGAATGTTCAAAGAAATGTAATAGCCCTTGTTGCAACTTGTGAAAATATGATTAACGGACACGCTTACAGAAATGGTGATATAATTTCTTCAATGAAGGGTTCAACTATTGAAGTAGTTAATACTGATGCTGAAGGAAGATTGACTTTAGCTGATGCTATTTACTATGGTGCTTCAAAATTAAATCCTGAATGTATAGTTGACGTTGCAACTCTAACAGGTGCTTGTATTCAAGCTCTAGGTTCAAGAGTTATCGGTGCTGTAAGTAATAATGATGAAGTTTTTGCAAAAATTAAAGAATCTGCAGACTTTATGGGTGAATATTTATGGAGATTCCCTGTTTATGAAGAACATAGACAAAGTGTAAAAGGAAAAGTTGGAGATTTGTTAAACTCAACAGGAGCAGGAAGTGGTGGTGCAATTACTGCCGGAGTTTTCTTAGAACATTTTGTTGAAAATACTCCTTGGGTTCATTTAGATATTGCAGGTCCTTCATTCTCAAGTTCAGCTTGGGGAACAAATCCTGAAGGTGCAAGTGGAACACCTGTAAAAACTCTTTATAACTTTGTAAAAAAATACAATAAAAAATAATTAAAAATTTAAAAATGGTATGCTTTTTGTAGCATACCATTTTTTAAAACTTAAATTTTCTTAATCTTAAACTGTTTAAAACAACACTTACTGAACTAAGGCTCATTGTAAATCCTGCAAGCATTGGATTCAAATATCCAAAGGCTGCAAATGGAATTGCAATTATATTATAGAAAAATGCCCAGAATAAATTTTGTTTTATTATCTTAAGTGTCTGTTCGCTAATATTTATTGAATTTAAAAGTGTATTCAAATTTCCATTCATCAAAGTAATATCGGCAGTTTCCATTGCAATATCCGTACCTGTTCCCATAGCAAAGCTAATGTCTGCACTTGCAAGTGCCGGAGCATCATTTATTCCGTCCCCTACCATTGCAACAATTTTTCCTTTTTTTTGCAATTCTAAAACTTTTTGAGATTTTTCATCCGGCATAACTTCATAAAGTACATTTTCTATTCCAAGTTTGTTTGCAACTTTCTTTGCAACTACTTCACTATCCCCTGTTATCATAAATACGTCAATATTTTTTTCTTTTAATTTTTTTACAATTTCAAAAGCATTGCTTTCAACTTCATCTTCTAAAACTACAAAACCGGAAAGATTGTTTCCTATTGAAATAAAAATTGTAAGTAATTCATTTTCTATATTTAATTCTAATTTTCCGATTTTTTCTTCAATAAATTTCTTTTTACCAATCAAAACTTCTTCATTATTATAAATTGCTTTAATTCCCATTCCTGCAATAACTTTTAAAGCTGAAATTTCAATTTCTTTTACATTTTTTTCTTTACAGAAATTAACTATTGACTTAGCTATCGGGTGGTCAGTATTTTTTTCTAAGGAATAAATTATACTTAAAAAGTCATCATCAGATAAATTTCCATTGTTTTTAATTTCGACAACTTTTAACTCTCCGGTTGTTAGAGTTCCGGTTTTATCAAAAATTATACTATCCATCTTATGAATTTTTTCTAAAACTTCTCCACTCTTTATTAAAATCCCATTTTGCGCAGAAACTCCCGTACCGGACATAATCGCAGTTGGAGTTGCAAGTCCAAGTGAACAAGGACAAGCGATAACCATAACTGCACAGCTATTTAACAAACTTGTTGTAAAATCTTTTGTAATTAAATATGTTATCAAAAGAGTTACAAGTGATGACAAAATTACTCCAGGAACAAAAAACGCAGAAATTTTATCTGCAAGCCTTTGAACCGGCGCTTTTTTAGTTTGTGCATTTTGTACTAAATTCAAAATTTTTGATAAAACAGAATTTTCAATAGTACTCTTTGCCTCAATCTTCAAAATTCCTTCAATATTATTTGTAGCTCCAATAACAGTATCTCCTATATTCTTTTCGACAGGAACGGATTCTCCAGTAATCATAGCTTGATTTACAGAACTATTCCCTGAAATAATAACTCCGTCAACTGGAATTTTTTCATAAGGTTTAACTAAAACAATATCTCCGATTTTTACATCTTCAATATTCTTTTTAACTTCTTTATCACCATCAATTACAATTGCATAGTCCGCTTTTAAGTCCATCAATTTCATAATTGCCCCGAAAGTATTTGATTTTGCATTTGATTCAAAAAATTTACCAAGTAAAATTAAAGTTATAATCATTGCAGAACTGTCAAAATAAACATCAACGCTTCCTATTAAAACTTTATAAACTGAATAAAAATACGCCATTGAAGTTCCAAAAGCTATTAAAACATCCATATTTGTACTTTTGTTTTTTAAGTTTTTATAGGCATTTATATAATATCTTTTACCTACATAAAATTGAACAACACTAGCCAAAGCCCATTGAACATATCCACTCAACATAAACTTGTGCATATTAAACATATGGAAAAACATCGAAACCATAAGAGGAATACTAAAAATCAAAGATATTATCAAATCTTTCTTTAAGCCTTTAATTTCATCTTCATATATATTTTTTCTTACCTCTTTTTCCTTTTTTACGGAAATTTTAAACTTTTCTAAAACAGAATTAATTTCATCTAATGAAACAACGTCTTTTAGATATTTTATTTTTAAAATATCTTCCTCATCTTTTACCAAAACTGTATCTTTTTCTTTAAGCTCTGAAATTATATTTTCAATATCAGATAGTTTAAGACTACTCTTTTCAATCTTTAACTCATCACGTTTCGGCTTAAAACCAAGTCTTTTTATAACTCCGATGAGCCCTTCAACCTTTGCTCCGTCTACAACAGATACTGTAACAGTTTTGCTCATAAGATTTACAGAAACATCTTCTACAATCTTAAGTTTAGAAAGTCCCTTTTCAACTTTCATTACACAGGATTGACAAGTCATTCCGTCTACAAAAATATTAACTTTTTTGCTCAACAAAAGCACCTCCTAATGACATTTTTGAAATTAAAATCTCTAACAACAAGTCCATATCTCTACTCTTTGTCTTTATATCAGCCTCTACTGAATAAGCTAGATGAATATAATTACAAAGAGTTTCTACTGAAAAATTATCGCAAACGGAATACAATTTTTTACATTCATAATTTGAAATTTTAAGTTCTTTAGAAATATAGTCTATATGTTTTTGTTTTGACTTCAAAACTTTTACTCCTAAAAGATTTCTTATATATCTAACAATCATATAAAATGTAGAAAAAGAATCTTCTCCTGACTTTTTAAGTTCAATTAAAATTTTTATTGAATTTTTATAGTCTTTTTTAGAAATCATATCAAGCAATTTAAAAATACTATTTTCAAATTTATCTATTAAAATTTCATCAACATCTTTAAAATCCAATATTCCTTTTGAAAAAGAATCCGTTAGTTTTTTTACTTCATTTTCTACATCATATAGATTTTTTTCTCTACTACTATCTAAATACCCAATTCTATCGATAATATATTTTAATACAATATCTTTAACTTCGATATTTTTTGAAACAAATCTTTTTTTAATAAATTTAAAAAGTTCAATTTCATTAAATCGAGTAAGCTCAATATTATGACCTAAAATTGAAATTTCTTTATAAAATTTTCCACGAAAAGCAACGCTTCCCTTCATCACCAAAAGAAGAACTGTCGTCTTTGGGATTTTATTTATATAGTCGTACATATCTTCAAAAAAAGTTTTGTAAGTAGAAACACCACTTTTTGAAAGATTTACATTATTAACTATAATAAGCCTTTTATTGCTAAAAAAAGGCGCCGTTTCACAATCAATCTTTAGTTTCTGCAAATCAATTTTTGCAAAATCATACTCAGCATAATTCATATCGAAAAAATCTTTTTGAATAATTTTTTCTTGAAACAATTCTACAAATTTGTCAATCAAAAAAATTTCTTCTCCACTTAAAACATATATTCCATTAAGCTCTCCATTTTCCAAGAGTTTCATCGCCTGTATATAATTCATAATTCCTCCTAAAGTTTAAGTCTATAACTAAATCCTTTTTAATTTTAATTAAAACGAAAAACACAAACAAATACATTATAATATTTAAAATATCCATAAAATAAAATTTTACAAAAACAAATATATTATCCTTTAAATCTCGAAAACCGATAATTTTTTCTTCAAATCTATCCAACTCAAGCATAATATTCCCTTGTAAATTCGTTCTAAAAACATCAATTCCTACCGATTTCATCCTACTTAAAGCATCTTTATGTGGGTGATTATATCTGTTTTTATATCCGCAAGAAATTATTGCACTTTTAGGACTTGTTGCAAGTAAAAATTCACTCGAACTTGAATTTTTACTTCCGTGATGAGGAGTCTTTAAATAATCACAGTCTATATCTTTTTTAACAAGTTGATTTTCTGTAAAAGCTCCAATATCTCCTGTAAAAAGTATCTTTTTCCCATTCACTATCGCTTTAACTAAAATAGATCTCTCATTTTCTTCTAAAGTATCTCTAGCCTTAAAAATTTCCAAATCCATATCTTTTAAATTTATTTTCGTACTATTTTCAATATCATAAATATTTTTTGCCTTAACTTCTCCATATTTTTTTACAAAATCTCTATATCCGTTTTTTCTGAAAAACAAATTTTTAATCTCCACTTCTTTGGATAAATAAGTCAAATTTTTGCAATGGTCAGCATCTAAATGTGAAATAAACACAAAATCTAAAACTTTAACTCCACTTTTCTTTAAATATGGAATCAAAACGGATTTCCCGTTATCTCCATTACCAAAAGTGCTACCTCCTGTATCGATTAAAATATTATTATATTTTCCTCTTATTAAGCAAGCATCTCCTTGCCCTATATCTATAAAATTTATTCTAACTTTATTTTCATAAAAACATGAAATATTTGTAAAAACAAACATAAGAAAAATAGAAGTAATTAAGAATTTCAAATTTTTAACTTTGAAATATCTTAAATTTATTCTTTCAAAGTAAATTAAAATTAAAATATATGTAAAAATCAAAAAAACTAAATTGTATTCATAAAAATTTATATTTAGATTAATATTTTTCAAAAATTCAACATTTATTCTTATAAGACTTAGCAAATTATTTACAAAAAAGCCTAAAATTAAAGATATTTTTAAACTTAACAGTCCAAATAATAACATAAAAAACGAAATAACTATACAAATCACAAAAATTGGCGTTAAAAATAAATTGCTAAAAAATGTTGTCAATGAAAATTTGCCAAAAACATATAAAATAATCGGTAAAATCATAAGAAAAATAGAAAAAGTCAACTTAAAAGATTTTCTTATAAAACTATCTCTACTTTTTGAAAAATATGGTAAAATTTTTATAATTCCAAAGACTGAAAATGTACTTAAATACAATCCAACATCAAAAATCATATATGGATTTATGAGTAAAATGATAAAAACAGTTAAAAATAAGTCATTTTCTCTGTCTTTAATCTTTCCAAAAAGAGATGAAAAAATCGTGATAAACAAAAATATTTCCGCTCTTACAACACTTGCGGGATTTCCTATCAAACCAGAATACAAAAATATAAAAAATAAAATTATAAGCTCTCTAAAAATTCTTTTAAACGGTAAAAAAATCAAAATCTTACTTAAAACAATGTAAATAATTCCAATATGTAAACCACTAACTGCTAAAATATGAGAAAGTCCTATCTCTCTAACATCATTTTCAAAGTCTGTATCAAAACTGTTTGAAAGAAATATTTTTTTCATAATATTTGAATTTTCTACTGAAAGAGAATTGTCAAAAACATTTTTAACATAAAAATAAAAACTTCTCTTTAAACTTTGTTTTTCTCCAATTTTCTTAACATCATTTGAATAAACATTAGAAAAAATCTTGTTTTTTAGATTAAATTTTTTATAATCAAAAAGTCTAGGATTCCCATTTGAACGTATTTCTGTAAGTTTTCCACTTACTTTTATAATATCTCCAATTTCAAATCGTTTCTCATTTGTAAAAAGTAAAATTTTTTCACAGCTTTCTACATTTTCAATACTTTTTAATTTAATTTCGTGTTTGTATCCATTTCCGTTAGAAACAAGAGTTGAATTTAAAACTTCTCCGGTCAAAGTAATCTTTCTATCAAAAAAATCTTTTAAATCGCTCTCTTTTTCAGCAAAAAAGCTAACAAAAAATCCTAAAGAAAACATCAAAAGAAATAATTTAAATCTATTGAATTTTAAAATATGTAAAACAAAAAATGCAAAAACAAAAATTAGAGCACAATAAAATTTTGTAAAATGCTCAATCTTCAAAAAATAACAAAATAAAATTCCACATATCAAAGAAATTAAATAAAAAACAATATTTCTTTTCATACTTCCTCCAAATACAAAATCATAAAACAATAAAATATTTTTCATAAATTCATAATTATTAAATCATAATCCCATTTTGATAATTAAATTTAAGTAATTACGATGAAATAATTACAGCTTTATCATAAGGCATAAATCTATAATTATTATATCATAATTTAGGCAATAAAAAAGCAGTATAATTTGATTGACTGCGTTTTATCTGATATTAAATTTAAAAACAACTTTATGATAAGAATCCAATCCTTTTACGATACTTAATATTCGGTTATTTTTTGGAAAACTTATTATTTAACAATAAAAAAAGAGCATAAGCTCTTTAATCTATATACTTAATATTTCCACTTGCTGATTTTTTTAGTCTATTCATTATTGAAAAACCTAGTCCTTGTTCCTCACAACCTTCAACGATAATTAAATCAACTTCTTTTTTGTCCAATTCTCTAAGTCCTTTAAATAAATTCTGGGACATTTCTTCTAAGTTGTTAATTGAACCTAAAGACAATATATTTTCATTTTGTATATTTAAAATAGTTTCATCAAATTTAAATATTCCAACTTTTAAATTTTCATTATCTTTTAAAATATTTTCAATTTCTACTGATGATTTTTTTCTATCTTTTGCCATGATAACTAAAACTTTTGCCTTTGGAGCATAATGTTTATACTTTTGTCCCGGAGATTTAGGAATTGTATTTCCGGTTACAAGTGCGTCGTCAATTAAAATTTCATCTTCGTATTTCAAAAAATCCTCTCTTGTATAAAATCCCGGTCTTAATATTGTATATGGTTTTTTAGTCAAATCTAAAACTGTTGATTCTATTCCAATATTACAAAGTCCTCCGTCAATTATTGCAGAAATTTTTCCGTCCATATCAACAAAAACATCTTCAGCTGTTGTTGGGGAGGGCTTACCTGAAATATTTGCTGACGGTGCAGCTATCGGAACGCCACATTCTTCGATTAAACTTCTTGCAATTTCATTGCTAGGCATTCTAATTGCCACTGTATCAAGTCCACAACTAACTCCGTTTGGTATTATTTCTTTTTTCTTCATAATTACTGTTAGAGGTCCTACCCAAAATTTGTTTAAAAATTCTTTTATTTCATCATTTAAACCATAAACTAAACTTTCCATCATTTCATAACTTGAAATATGCAAAATCAATGGATTATCCTGTGGTCTGTTCTTTGCTTTAAATATTTTTGAAACTGCTATTTCTGATAAGCCATTTGCTCCAAGACCATAAACTGTTTCTGTTGGTATCGCAACAACTTCATCATTTAATATTAATTTTGCAGATTCTTTTATATTTTCTTCTGTCGGTTTTAGTATCTTAGTCATAAATTATTTCTCAATCCCTAAAGATTTTTTTGCTAAATGGTCTGCAAGGTCATTATATTTATCATTAGAATGAGCCTTAACTTTTACAAATAAAATCTCTATTTCCTTTCTAAACTCTCTAATCTTATCTCTATATCCCATTGTGAGTGGCAAGTTACATTTCCACTCTCCATTAGCCCAAGATGAAATTCCCTGATAATCATAAAAAATTATAATTTTTTTCTTTCCAAGTTTTATTGCCTCACTAATCGCCCTAACCGAACCAAAAAGTTCTCCAGTTACATTTCTACTTTTTGCAACTTCAGGATTTTGTCCTTTACCATAGAGTTCAACAATATCATCTTTTAAAATAAGTACAACACCATATCCGTATTCTAAAGTATCTTTTTTATATGAGCCGTCAACATAAGCTATAATTTCATCATCACTTGTAATTTTAAATTCAAACTCTTCCGATTTTAATGCTATATTTTTATCATCTAAATATTCTTTAGCTTTATCCAAAGATTGAAAAGATTTATAAATCGCTCCAGAAAAACCTACAACTTGTTTTTTACATTCGTCCCAAGTTCCAAAAATTCCGGTAGATTTTCCAACCTTAACTGCATAATATTTTTTAGCCAAAAATAACCCCTCCTATTTCTTTTTCCAAGTTGTTGATGAAAATAATACTAATATAGGGAATATTTCAAGTCTTCCTGCAAGCATTGCTAAGGATAAAACTATCTTATTGAAATAAGTAAGACTTGCATAATTTCCTGTAGGTCCTACAATTCCAAGTCCTGGTCCTATATTATTAAATGTCGCCATTACAGCTGAAAAAGCGGTTGTAAAATCCGGAACTGTAAAAGAAATCAAAATTGTAAAAATTATTACTAAAAATATATAAATTACAAAATAACTCTTTACCTCTTCCACAACTTCATTTCCAACAAGTTTGTTATCTACTTTTATACTTAAAACTCTTTTAGGATTTATAGCTTTTCTAACTTGTAAAATAGATGACTTTACCAAAATAATAAATCTGGATATTTTAAGCCCACCTGCAGTTGATCCTGCACAAGCACCTGTAAACATCAAGAACAATAATATGGCACGAGAAAAAGTCGGCCATTTTCCAAAGTCAACAGTAGCATATCCGGTAGTTGATATTATTGAAGAAACTGTAAAAAATATGTCCTTTATAGCAGTAAGATATGAAGTATAATTATGTCTTATATTGAAAAATATTAAAACAACACTTCCAAAAACTATAAGCAAATACCATCTTAATTCTTCACTCTTAAATCCATCTCTTGCTTTTCCTATTAGAATAACATAATATAAATTAAAATTAATCCCGAATATTATCATTGCAGTTGCTAAAATCATTTCAACTGCCGAACTATTATAATATGCAATTGAATTAGCTTTTATTCCAAAACCGCCTGTTCCTGCCGCTCCGAAAGCATGAACAAAAGAGTCAAAAATAGGATGACCAACTAAAATTAACACAATTATTAAAATGCCTGTCATAGCAAAATAAATTTTATATAAAAGTCTGGCAGTATAACTCATTTTTGCAACAAATTTCCCAAAAACAGGTCCCGGAACTTCTGCTTTCATAATATGAGAATTTCTATTTGAACGAGGTAAAATTGCAAGTGCAAAAACTAAAATTCCCATTCCTCCAATCAAATGTGTAAAACTTCTCCAAAATAATATTGAATGACTAATTTCTTCAACATTTGTCAAGATGCTGGCTCCGGTAGTTGTAAATCCACTTGAAGTTTCAAAAAATGCATCTATAAAATTTGGTATTGAACCTGAAAAAACAAACGGCAAAGCTCCGAAAGCTGATAAAAGTATCCAAGATAATGAAACTATTATAAAGCCCTCTTTTTCATAAAAAGCACCACTTGCATCAGATTTATATCCTAACAAATAACCACTTAACAATAATAAAAACATTGTTACTAAAAAGCTTAAAATATTGCTATAATTTTCTTTATATATGAAAGAAACTATAACAGGTAAAAGTAAAAATCCTGCCTCAATATATAAAATCTTACTCAAAATATATCTTATAATCTTATTATTCATAATACACCTAAACCAAAATACTATCTATATTTTGTATCACATTTGCCTTTGAAATTATTATTACAGTATCTCCAACCATTATAGAATCTTCTCCGGTTAGAAAAATCAATTTATTATCTCTGATTATATATGCTATAAGTACATTGTCCTTTATATCCAAATCTTTTAAAGGAATGTCTATAGCTTTAGTTTTCTTATTTATTTTTATTTCAACAGCCTCAACATCATTAGATAGTCTATGTAAGGTTTCTATATTTGAGCCTTCACTGTTAATAATTGATCTAACTACACTTATTATTATATCTGAAACTAATTTTTTAGGTGTAACAAAAGAAAAAGTATCTGTTGGCGAAATTATATTTAAAAGAGAAATTCTACTGACTTTTGCTATTGATTTTTTAACATTAAGTTTTTTAGCAAACATTCCTAACATAATATTTTCTTCATCAATTCCTGTTAATGCTACACAAGCGTCATAATTCTTCAATCCTTCTTCATCTAGAACATCAGAATCTGAACCGTCTGCACAAATAACTTTCACTTTTGAAGGAAATTTCTCGCTAAATGAAGTTGCTATTTCTCTATTAACTTCAACTAATTTTACCTTTATATTTTCCTTAATTAAATTAGATATTAAATAATAAGAAATTCTGCTACCACCTATTATAAAAACAGATTCTATTTTTTTATCTCCAATTTTTAACATATTATAGAATTTATAAACAAATTCATCAATTCCTGTAAAATGGACTTTGTCTCCTTCTCTTATAACAAATTCTCCTGAAGGTATAAAAATTTCACCATGTCTCTCAACAATTCCAATTAAAATTTTTATATTAAATTTTTGTTGTAAATCCTTAATTTTAACATCTTTTAAAGGACTATTTTCTCCAACTGAAATTCCTATAAGCTTTACTCTGCCATCAACAAAAGTTTCAACTGAATGAGCAAAAGGATACTTTAATCCTCTAGAAATTTCTCTGGCAGCAACAAATTCCGGATTTATTACTAAATCAATCCCCAATGCATCTTTAACAAAATCATATTTAGCATAATATTCAGGATTTCTAACACGAGCTATAGTATATTTTGCACCCAAATTTTTTGCGAATATACAAGATATAATATTTACTTCATCACTATCAGTAACGGAAATAAAAATATCACTATCTTCAACTCCTGCTTCATCTAAAACCTCATAGTTTGTTCCGCTTCCAAAAATTCCCATAATATCATATTTAGATAACATCTCATTCAATATTTCTTGTTTTTTTTCTATTAAAATAATATCATTATCTTCTATATTCAAATCAGTAAATAAGTACTCTCCAACCTTACCTGCTCCAACAATTATAATTTTCATAAATACCTCCAATTCATAGTATATCATATTTTTTAAAAACTTCAATAGAAACGAAATCATTATAAAAAATATTCATTTGTTGATATTAATTATTAAAGTTTTAAAGGCTTTTCTGGGGGTAAAATAGAGTTGTAAAACAAATATGTTTTTTAATATTATTTAAATTTTAGGAGGAATAAAATGGCATTTGAATTAGTAAAATTAAATTATGCTTATGACGCATTAGAACCAGTAATTGATAAGGAAACTATGGAAATTCATCATAGTAAGCATCATCAAACTTATGTAAACAATTTAAACAACTTAATCAAAGATACAGTTTTTGAAGAAGCTACTCTAGTAGAAATCTTAACTCACTTAGAACATGCTCCGGAAGATAAGAAAAACGGAATTAGAAATAATGTTGGTGGAGTTTTCAACCACAACTTATTCTGGGAAAGCATGACTCCGGGTGGATCAAAAGAACCTGTTGGAGAAGTTGCTAAAAAAATAGCAGAAAAGTTTGAAAGTTTTGAATCTTTCAAAGAAGAATTTAACAAAAAAGGTGCCGGACAATTCGGTTCAGGTTGGGTATGGCTTGTAGCTGATAAAGATGGAAATATTGAAATAGTTTCAACTCCAAATCAAGATTGCCCTATTACTTGTGGAAAAATTGTTCTTTTAGGAAATGACGTTTGGGAACATGCTTATTATTTAAAATATCAAAACAGAAGAGCTGAATACTTAAAAGAATGGTGGAAAGTTGTAAACTGGGATATAGTTGAACAAAGATACCAAAATGGAATGAAAGAAACTTGTTCTTGTGGTTGTGGCTGTGGTTGCTAATTAAATATTGTATATTAAAAGAGATTTCAAAAAATGAAATCTCTTTTTTAATGTAAATTATTCCTCTTAATCAATAATTTCTTCTTTCAATTCTGGACTATTAAGTTTCTTTTTATAAGTTGAATATGTAAAAATATCCTGCTATAAAAATCAAAACAGCCCCAAGAGTTGGATAAAGACATAATGTAAAACTCTTATTCCATATTTTATCAAAATTTTTTAAAACAAAAAAACATAGAACGACCCAGAAGTTTATTTGAAACTCTATTTGCAAAATCAATAATTTCTGCAACATACAAAATCAATGAACATATAATTGATGCGAAAAGAACGACAAAAATAGATAATTTTTTAACATCGCTTGGTGAGTTTATATTCTCTAAATACATAGTATCACTCCTTTATGTAATAATTTCACTGTAATTTAATAATTCGTTACTTAATAATCCCCTATGTATTTATGAATAATTCAAAAGTTTAAAAAAACTTTTAAAATATGATAAAATATATCTATATAAAAATCTAGGAGAATAAAATGAAAATAGCTTATATATTTTTTAATGGTGTACTTTTAGGAAAAGAAAAATTTTTCAAAATTTTTTTCAAAGAAAATAATGGAGATATTTTTTGTGCAGATGGTGGTGCAAATCTTTGTTATGTATTAAAATTAATTCCTAATGAAATTTGGGGCGATTTAGATTCTATTGATAAAAATATTTTAAAATTCTATGAAGAAAAAAATGTAATCATAAAAAAATTCCCAAAAGATAAAGACTTTACGGATTCAGAATTAATCTTAAACAGTATAAAAGAAAAAAGTTATGATAAAATATATTGTATTGGAGCTTTAGGTGGAGATATAGATCACGAGCTTACAAATATAAATTTAATGTTTAAATACGATAACCTGTATTTTCTAAAAGAAAATGAAATACTTTTTAAAATTGAAAAAGAATTTGAATTTAAAAATTTAAAAGATACAAAAATTTCATTTATTCCATTTTCAGAAAAAATTGAAAATTTATCTTTAAACGGTTTTAAATATAATGTTGAAAATATTACTCTTAAAAAGGGAGATTCCCTTTGCATTAGCAATATTATAAAATCAGATTTTGCAAAAATAATTTTTGAAGAAGGAAAAATTTTATGTGTGATAAAAAATTTACCTTTCCATAATGATTAGCATCTGGTGAATTTAAAAAAATAATTTGATATTTATTATTAAATATATTTACTTTTTAAATTTTTTGGAGTATAATGTAGTTGTAGCATAAGATAAAATGTTATGCAAAAAAATTATATTTTAAAAGGGGATTAAATTATGGCTTGTACTACAATTCTTGTCGGAAAAAATGTTAGCTTTGACGGTTCAACTATGGTTGCTCGTAACGAGGACTCTCCGTCAGGTCAATTTTGTGAAAAAAAATTCATCGTCGTTCACCCAAATGAACAACCTGTAAAATACAAATCAGTTCTTTCTCATGTTGAAATTGATTTACCTACTAATCCTATGCGTTACACTTGTATGCCTAATGCAGTCGATAACAACGGAATTTGGGGAGCTTGTGGAGTTAATGAATTAAATATTTCTATGTCTGCAACTGAAACTCTTACTTCAAATGAAAGAGTTCTTGGCGCTGACCCACTTGTAGAATTCGTTCCGGCAGTTGGAAAAGAAGGAGATGAAAATTACATTCCTGAAAAAGTTGGTGGAATTGGTGAAGAAGATATGGTTACCTTGGTTTTACCATATATCAAATCTGCTCGTGAAGGTGTAATTAGACTTGGAGAAATTTTAGAAAAATATGGAACTTATGAAATGAATGGTATCGCATTCCAAGATGTTAATGAAATTTGGTGGTTAGAAACTATCGGAGGTCATCATTGGATTGCAAGACGTGTTCCTGATGATTGTTATGTAATTATGCCAAACCAACTTGGACTTGATCATTTTGATTTAGAAGATGCTTTTGGCGATCAAAAAGAATATATGTGTTCAGCCGATTTAAAAGAATTCATAAATAGATACCACTTAAACCTTTCTATTGATGGAGTTTTAAATCCAAGAGATGCTTTTGGTAGTCATTCAGACGCCGACCATACTTACAATACTCCAAGAGCTTGGATATTACAACGTTATTTCAACCCAAGCACAAATTATTGGGATGGAATGGACGCAGACTATGTTCCTGAATCTGATGATATTCCTTGGTGCAGAACACCTGATAAGAAAATAACTGCCGAGGATATTAAATATGCACTTTCTCATCATTTCCAAGGAACTCCTTATGACCCATACGGAAAGTTCTCAGATGAAAAAGGTAAATTTAGACCGATTGGAATTAATAGAAATAACTTCTTAGGACTTGTTCAAATAAGACCTGATATGCCTGAAGAAATTAGAAGTATCGAATGGCTTTCACTTGGTTCAAATGTATTTAACGCAATGATTCCTTTCTATGTAAATATAGATAAAACTCCAAAATATCTTGCAAATACAACTGGAACAGTTACAACAGAAGATTTCTACTGGACAAATCGTTTAGTTGGAGCTTTGGCAGATGCACATTATGCATCTTGCAGTTCACATATTGAACGTTACCAATTAGCAATTCAATCAAAATGTACTGAAATTTTAAATAAATATGATAATGAGTTTTTAAGTGGAAAAGTTTCAAAAGAAAATGTGGTTGCATTCTGCGAAAAAGCTAACGAAGAAATCGCAACTGAACTTAGAAAACAAACAATCGACCTACTAAGCAAAGTGCTTTACACAGCAAGTTGTGAAATGAAAAATGGTTTCTCAAGGTCAGATGCTTAAAAATTTGAAATTTAAAGGGAGTATTATTTTACTCCCTTTTTCTTTTTACCTTTTTTGCTATTTTTATTAATCTCTTTTTTCAATTCTTCCCTTTGTTTTTTAAAATAATCTAAAATACTGAATAATTTCAAAATTAAAATCATGGAAATTAAAATTTTTTCAAAAATTCCAAACTTAAAAAATATTAACATTGCAATACAAATCGAAACTATCAGTACATTTATGATTAAATTAAACTTTTTACTTGCTAGTATATTCATAATATCTCCTTTTTTTAAAATCAGCTAAAGTATATCACTTAGAGGCTTTATTGTCAATTTAATTATATTAATGTATAATATCTATATCAAACAAATTCGGAGGTTTTTATGGATAGAAATTATGTTACAAATTTATTAGAAGAATTGCTAAATATTTACAGTCCGACAGGAGATACTGAAGATGCAATTCGTTTTATGGAAGAAAAATTTAAAGAATTAAATATTCCTACAAGAAGAACAAACAAAAATGCTTTAATCGCTACAATCGAAGGAGAAGAAAAAGAGGCTATAACTTTTTCAGGACATGTTGATACATTGGGCTTAATGGTTAAAGAAATAAAATCAAACGGACGTTTAGCTTTTAGTTTAGTTGGTGGTTTTTCTCCAACAAGTGTTGAAACTGAAAATGTATTTATAAAAACTTATGATGGAAAATTAATTCCGGGAACTGCACTTTACAATGAAGCGTCAGTTCACGTTTATGATACTACAACAACAGCAACACGTTCAATCAAAAATATGGAAATTAGAATTGATGAAGATGTTAAGACAGCAGAAGATGTAAAAAAACTTGGAATTTCCGTTGGCGATTTCATCTGTCTTGACCCAAGATGCAGAATTTATGAATCAGGATTTATTAAATCAAGACATTTAGACGACAAGGCTTGTATAGCCAGTATGATGGGACTTGCAAAACATATTGTAGAAAATAAAATCAAACCTAAAAATACAATTAACTTCTTCATAAGCAATTATGAAGAAATCGGACATGGCTCAAGTTTCATTCCGGAAAATACTGTTGAATTCTTGGCTGTAGATATGGCAGCTCCGGGAGTCGGACAAGAATCAGATGAAAAAGCTGTAACAATCTGTGCAATGGATTCCTCAACACCTTATGACTTAGGAATGAGAAACAAATTAAGAGCTATTGCTGAAAAAAATAATATCGATTATAGAATCGACATTTACCCACATTACGGCTCAGACGCAACGGCCGCACTAAGAGCAGGACATGATATTCGTTGTGCCTTAATCGGACCGGGAGTTGACGCAAGCCATAGCTATGAAAGAACTCATATACTAGGAATAGAAAACACATACAGATTAATGTTAGAATATTTATTAGACAGATAATTCAAAAGGCTATTGAAATCTCAATCTCAATAGCCTTTGTTGTTTATTAGTCTGCTTTTACGTCTGTCCAAATGTTGTCGTACTCTTTTACAAAGTCTGATGGGTCTTTGAATACTTCCATTTTTTTGAAATATTCATCATCTATTTCAGATATTGATTTTACCAATTCATTTTCACCTATTACTTCTTGATTTGGAACGGCATAATATGTGTATTCCATATTTTTTTTCAAAATTTCTTTTCTGATTAAGAAATCAATTAGCTTATGTGCGTTTTCTTTATTTTTAGAATCTTTTAAAATTACCATTGAGTCAAACCAAAGGTTAGTTCCCTCTTTTGGTGTTACATAACAAAACTTTTCATCTGAATCTAAAAGTTCTGTCGCATCTCCTGAGTACATAACTGCAATTCCTGCATTTTCAGCTAACATATTATCTCTTGTTTCGTCAACAAGATATGCAAGTATGGATTTTTTTTGTTCTATTAAATCTTTTTTTGCAATTTCTAATTCTTCTTTATTTCTTGAGTTCATTGAAAAGTTGTTTTTCAAAAGAGCAACTGCTAAGCTATCTCTTGAGCTATCTAACATAACAATTTTATCTTTATGTTTTTCACTCCACAAATCACTCCAAGAAGTAATCTCTCCGTCAACTAAATTTTTATTATACAAAATTCCCAAAGTTCCCCAATACATAGGAACTGAATATTTTGATTCAGGGTCATAATTTTTATTCAAAAACTTTTCATCAATATTTCCATAATTTGAAATTTTGCTCTTATCAATCGGTTCAAGCATATCTTCCTTAATCATTTTTTCAATCATATAATCAGAAGGAACAACTATATCGTAATTACTTCCTCCTTGCTTTATCTTTAAGTACATATCTTCATTGGTAACAAAAGTTTCGTAATTAACTTTTATACCTGTTTCTTCTGTAAATTCATCTAAAACTTCTTTGTCGATATATTCTCCCCAGTTATACATATTTACAACATTACCTTCTCTTTTACTGCAAGAGGAAAGTAAAAAAATCATACAAAATGAGAAAAGTATTTTTAAAAATAAATTTTTTCTAATCATATAGTACACCGTCCTCGCTTTTCTTATTTATGATAAGTAAAAGAACAAGCATTGCAATAAACATTAATGTTGATAATGCATTTATTGAAGGATTGATTCCTTTTCTTGCCATAGAGTAGATTTGTGTACTCAAGTTTACAACACCATTTCCACTATTAAAATACGCAATAACGAAATCATCTAATGAAAGTGTAAACGCAAGTAAAGCACCGGCAAAAACTCCCGGCTTTATCTCTGGTAAAATCACCTTTCTTAAAGCATAAAAAGGTGTAGCACCCAAATCCATTGCAGCCTCAGGCAAAAACTTATTCATCTGTTTCATCTTAGGATAAACGGATAATATTACATAAGGCGTTGCAAGAACGATATGTGATAAAAGCAATGTTGAAAAACCATAGTCAATATTAAATACCTTATACAGTACCATAAGAGAAATAGCTATTACTATATCCGGATTTAAAACCGGAATATAGTTAAGATTTAAAACTACAAACTTTTCACTTTTTTTCATATAGTATATCCCGATAGATGCAACTGTTCCTATGAATGTTGCTATTATTGTAGTCAAAACAGCAATCAAAACTGTGTAATAAAGAGCGGATAAAACTTCTCTATCATTAAACAATTCAACATACCATTTAAATGTTACCCCGGTAAAAGAACCACGAAGTTTAGAATCATTAAATGAATATAATATAAGCACAAAAATTGGCGCATATATAAATAAAAATACTAATGAAATATAAAATTTCCTAAATTTATTTCCCATTTTCCACCTCTTTTGAATACTCTGGGTCAAACTTATTCATAACGAAAAGTGAAACTAAAATCATAACCAAAAGTACCATACTCATAGCTGACCCAAAATTCCAATTTCCTGTTACTCTAAATTGTTGTTCTATTATATTTCCTACTAAATTTTCCTTGTTTCCACCCAAAAGAGCAGATATTTCAAAAGTTGAAATCGCAGGAATAAAAACCATAGTTATCCCTGTAATAACTCCCGGCAAACTCATTGGAAAAATCAATTTTGTAAAAGTCTTCACCCTATTTGCACCTAAATCGTGAGATGCCTCAATATAGTCCTTATCAATTTTAATTAAAGTTGTATAAATAGGTAAAATCATAAAAGGTAAAAAGTTATAAACCATACCTATTAAAATTGACGTATTTGAATACATAAGATTTAATGTTGGCAACCCAAAGAATTTTAAAATAGAGTTTAAAAGACCGTTTTTACTTAAAATGCTAATCCAAGAATAAGTTCTAAGTAAAAAGTTCATCCACATTGGAATTACCACCAACAAAATCATCATATTTCTAGTTTTTAATTTAAACTTTGTTATAAAATATGAAAAAGGATAGCCGATTAAAAGACATAAGATAGTGGATAATACAGCCATTCTTAAAGACCTTAACAAAACTTTTAGATAAGTAGGATTAAAAAATCTTTGATAATGTTCCATTGAAAAAATAAAATTTTCTCCACCATAGTCAAGGGAATACTTTGCTATGAAAACTAGAGGAACAACAATAAAAATTACTAACCATACAACGTATGGATATGCAAACCTCTTAAATTTCATCTATACTTCTTTCGCTCCTTTTTTCATAATATGAATATTATCAGGTGTAACTCTAAGTCCAACCTTTGAACCAATAGGTTTGTTAATTGTTGAATGCACCATATATTCAAAGCCATCAACTTCTACTAAAATCTCGTAGTGAACGCCTTTAAAAATTTCAGATTTTACAACACCAACCAACATTCCGTTTTCTTCATCAACAAGTTCTAAATCTTCAGGACGAATTACTACATCAATTTCTTCATTTGGTAAAAATCCTTTATCAACACATTTGAATTTTCTATTTGAAAAACTAACAACAAAATCTTCATTCATAACTCCGTCTAAAATATTACTTTCACCAATGAATGATGCTATAAATGCATTTTTAGGCTCATTGTAAATATCTATCGGAGTTCCAACTTGTTGAATTTTACCGTCATTCATAACTACAATTGTATCACTCATCGTAAGAGCCTCTTCTTGGTCATGAGTTACATAAACGAATGTAATTCCAACTCTTTTTTGAATATTCTTAAGTTCAACTTGCATATCTTTTCTAAGTTGTAAATCCAAAGCACCAAGAGGTTCGTCTAAAAGTAAAACTTTAGGCTCATTTACTAAAGCTCTTGCTATTGCAATTCTTTGTTGTTGTCCACCACTTAAAGATAAAATAGACCTTTTTTCATAACCTTTTAAGTTTACAAGTCTTAACATTTCCTTTACTTTTTCATTAATAATACTTTCAGACATTTTCTTTATCCTAAGACCAAAAGCAATATTTTCATAAACATTCATATTTGGAAAAAGAGCATATTTTTGGAAAACTGTATTTATATTCCTTTCATAAGGAGGAACATTTGAAATATCTTTCCCCTCAAATAAAATTTTTCCACTTGTTGGAATTTCAAATCCTCCGATAAGTCTTAAAGTTGTAGTCTTTCCACAACCTGAAGGTCCTAAAAGAGTTAAAAACTCCTTATCTCTGATATATAAATTTATATCGTCAAGAACAATATTATCTCCAAAACTTTTATTTATATTAACTAACTCAACTGCATGATTTCCCATAAATACCTCCTAAAAACTTGGTGGATTTGTAATCCATAATACCTTAGATTCTTTTTTAGACAAATTCACTATACTTCTTTCAAATTGTCCACTTGTATAAAAACATTCACCCTCTGTTAAAACATAAACCTTAGCTCCAAGATGAAGTTCAACTTTTCCCTTCAAAACATATCCAAACTCCTCACCCTCAAAAGGCTCGTAAGTTCTTGAAAAACTTTTATTTTCATTCAAAGTTATAATTATTGGTTCCATTGCATTTTTTTGTGCATTTGGAACAATCCACTCTAATTTACTATTTCCATTTTCAAAAATTGTTTCAAAAGCATCAATTTTTTGGAAAACAAATTTTTCTTCCTTTTCTTCTTTAAAAAAGTCAGAAATATTTGTACCAAGAGCCTCCAAAACATCTTCCAAAGAACTGATTGAAGGAGAAGTAAGTCCTCTTTCAAGCTGAGAAATAAAGCCTTTTGTAAGCTCTGCTCTCTCTGCAAGTTCTTCTTGAGTAAGTCCTAAAATGGTTCTTAAATTTTTTATCTTTTCACCAATATCCATTTTTATTTCCCTCTTTTATAACACTATATTAAACAAATAATATCTCTATATTAAACAATAAATATTATATCACAAATAAATCTTTATTCAATAGATTTTTATTAAAAATTTAAAATTTTTTATAAAAATTTTAAAATATTAAACAAATTTTTTTAAATTTATTTTTTCTAATGCTATAATTAAAAATCATTATCCCCTAACACTCTCTCAATGTTTTGCAACAAAAAAAGAGCTTTGAAAACTCAAAGCTCTAATTAGATACATATTAACTTGCCTTTAAACTCACTTGTGATGTTAAAACATCAAAATAAGAATATGAAACAGTTCTTTTTTTTTGTTCCTCAGTTTCAACCTCAACAGTAAAAAATGATGTGAACACATCTTCAATTACTCCCTTAATCTCAACATATTCTTCTTTACTTCTTCTTATAGTAAGCGATACCTTTCTCCCAATGTTGTTTCCCAAAACTTTTTTAATCATTGCTAACTTTTCTTTTGTATTCATAACAGCACCGTCCTTTTATATATTATACCATAAAAAATAATTTAAGTCAAATTAATTTAAATAGATAAAATATTTGAAAAATTTTAGCAACATTTTTTTCTAAACATAATGTAAAAATTTATCCAATTTTTCATTTTCCAAAAGTAACAAAGTATATTTTAAACTTTATTGCGTGTAGGTAGTATATATTTTGTTTGTTGCTAAAGTTAGTACTAGATTGACACATTTGCTATGTAAACGGCTCAACATGACATATCAGGAGCTTTAATCATCAAAGTACTATGATGTTAAAAATTTTTTAATTCTAAAGGTAGTGTTTTTTTACTTCTTAACTAACTTTTTATCCATAACAGCATAAATCTCGTCTGAAATTTCTTCATAAAGCAAATCGTGAGCAATTAGAATTATTATGCTATTTTCTTTTTCTTCTTTAAGAAAATCTCTTAATATTACCTTTGAATCAACATCTAAATTAGCTGACGGTTCATCAAGTAGAACAATATTCTTGCCTTGCATAAATGTTCTAATCAAAAATAGTTTTTGCCCTTCTCCAAGTGAAAGATTTGCAGGGTTTGTTTTTACTTCATAATTTTCGTCCTTTGCATTAAATCTTTTTAAAAGATTTCTCATTTTTGAAAGCTCTTCTTCACTCTCTGTTTCAGACAAAATTATATTTTCTCTAACACTTCCGTTAAATAACATTGCCGGGTTATAAAGATATGAAATTTCTTCTTTTTGATTTTCTGCTATTCTAAAATATCCACACTTTTCTTTAATTTGATTTACAGAATAAACTCCTGCCAGTAAATTTAAAAGTGTAGTTTTCCCTGTTCCGTTATCTCCCTTTAGTATGTAAAGCCCATTTTTAGAAATTGTAAAATCTTCAATCTTAAATAATAACTCATCATTTGCATTTGTAATTTCAACATTTTTAACTTCTATCGGATTTTCTTGTTTTACAAAAAGTTTTGAATAATTATTTTCTTCATTTTCATAATTCAAAAAATTTCTAATTCTTTCAAAACTTGCTACAGAAGAATTTGCATTTGCCTTTAGATTTGCAATAGAAGTTATAGGAGTGTAAATCATCTGTGCGTATTGCAAAAACATAATCAAAGTTCCTATCGTAAAAATTCCTCTATGTACAAAACTTGCCCCCAAGATTAACACTATAAAAGGGCTAAGAGTTGAAATAAATTTCGGAAATTCCATATTTAAAATTAAAAATTTATGCTTTGTACCTGTAATATTCCAACGTTTTTCTGCTATATAATTAAATTTCTTAAAAAACAAGCCCCAAGCCTTAAACAACTCAATACTTGTTTTTTTATAAACAACATCTTCTTCTTGTTCAAAAATTTTGTCATTTAATTTCATCTCTTCACTTGCAAGTTTTTCCATTCGATTTTTATTAAAATAATTTCCAAGATAATAAATCGGTATTAATATAAAAGTTATTATTGCAAGTATGTAATTAATTTTTATCAGTATAAAAGCTACTAATAAAATCTTTATAGAATCCACTACTAAATCTATTTTTAAATTAATATATGTATAAATTACAGCTATATCATAATTCAAAAGATTCAACACCTTAGCCTTATTCATATCTTCATAGTCCGGTGTATTTATCGCAGAAATCTTTTTTACAATTTGTTTTTGATATTTTAAAGCAGTTTTATTACAAAATATCTGATTTAAATAATCACATAAATAACTGATTCCATGAACAAAAACTGCAAACAAAATTATCCCAAATATGTATAAATATAATTTTCCACTATCCATATTCCCTACATTATCAAGAATACTCTTAAAAATATAAGGAAAAATAAGTGAAATAAAATAAACTCCCAGCGAAAAAATACATAGAAAAATAACACTGGATTTTTTTAACTTAATCGGCAAATCAAATTTAGAATTTTTCATAAAAATCTCCTTAAACATCTTCTGTTAAAAATTATAATATTTTGGATTTTTCGTTTTAATAAAGTAATCTATTATTAATGATATTATTAAATTTTCTTCATTAAACTCACTATAAAAAACTTCATCATAATAAGAGGATATAAAATCATAACAATCTTTAGTATTTATTTTCATATTATCACCTACTCATACATTTCTTTTTGTGTTTCAAAAAGCTCTTTATATAACTGAGAATTTTTCATTAAAATTTTATGATTACCAACAGCAACGATTTCGCCATTATCAACTAAAATTATTTTATCAAATTTTTTTGCTATTCCTAAATTATGTGTTGTAAATATTAATGTTTTATCTTTAAAATATTCAATTAATTTATCAAATATCTCTTTTTCTTTGATTGAATCAAAATTTGACATAGGCTCGTCCATTAAAAATAATTCAGCATCTTTATATAAACAACGTGCTATTGATATATTATTCCACATTCCTCCTGATGGTGTTATACCATTAAATTCCAAACTGAGTTCTACATTAGTATCATCAAATTTTTCTGATAATCCTGTAAGGTTAAAAATATTATCAAATTTTTCTAAATCAAAATCTTTTTTTGTATCTGATAAAATTATATTTTCTTTTAAATTCAATTTATATTTACAATAATCTTGAAAAACAACAGAATTATTTGAAATATTTGAAATTTTACCTTTTGTAGGATAATACAACCCTGTTAATAATTTAAAAAGAGAACTTTTTCCAGAACCATTTTTTCCTATTATAGCAACTTTTTCTCCATTTTTTATAGAAAAATTCAAATTTTTCAAAACGTCTATTTTTGAATTTATATAGCTAAAATTAACATTTTCAAATTTTATCAAGCTACTTTCTTTTTCTTTATTAATATAATCAAAATAGCTTTCGTCTAAATATAATTTGAAATAATTTTTAAATGAGGAATAATTCTCAACTAATAGCTCGGAATCATAAACTATTAAATTAACTGAAGCTGAAATAAGTTCAGAAATTATTATCAAAGTTGATGAAAAAGTAGCAACATTTATAACATTACTAAAAATTAAGTTAATTAGTATATATACTATAATACCAAATAAAATACAAACTATTGATTTAAAAACTATCTCCATTTTTAATATCTTCTTTTGAAAATTATATCTTTCATCAACATATTTTTTACTGTGAAATTTACACAAATTTATAAAATAATTTTCTGCACAAAAACTTTTTATATCTCTTAAAATTGATATTTCAAAAAAATAATCTATAAAAAGGTTAAACTTTCTTCTAATATTCACTACTTGTTCTTCAAAACTATCAGAGTATTTAATTTGAAAAATTTTAGAACATAAAATCGGTAAAAACAAAAACATTCCCGCTACTGCTAAAACATAATTAATTTTATACAAATAAAACACTAAAACAAGAGAATATGGAATATAGTAAAAAAACATACTCAAATAAAAAATTAATATAGAATCCATTCTAACATTTTTTATCGAATCTATAAAATTTAACTTATCTACATTTTCAAAATTACTATATTTTACATTATTCATTTTTTCAATAATAAAAAATTTTGTTACAGAAACAATTTTTTTATTAAAAGTATTTATAGTAAAAACATTTATTCCATCTACAATATGTTTTAATAAAACAATAAATGCAAATAGTAAAAATGAATTTAAAATTTTACTCTTATCAACCATATAGAAAATATATATACTTTGAAAAAATTCATTTATCGAATAAACATATAAAAATGAAATTACAACCTGCATTAAATATGTAACTATCAAACTAACAGAATATAATAATGATTTTTTAAATAACAAATCAAATATAATCGATAAATTTTTTAAAAAACTATTCATAAAATAACCCCTTTTGACTTTCAAACATCTTTCTATATATACCATCAACAGATTTTAAATCACTATGTGTACCACTTTGTAAAATTCCTCCATCTTGTATAACATAGATATAATCACAATCTTTTATTATAGAAAATCTATGAGATATTATTAAGCACATTTTATCCTTAAAATATTTGTTTACTTTATCAACGAATTCTTTTTCACTAATAGAATCATAAGATGAAATTGGCTCGTCAAAAATATAAAATGGTGAATCTCTATATAAAATTCTTGCAAAAGCTATTTTATGCCATTCTCCTCCTGATAAATCGGAAGCTCCTATCTCAAAATTACCTAAATTTGTTTCTATTCCATCTTTTAATTTATTAATTAAACTACCAAGTTCTAATTTTGATATAATAGAATTAAATTTTTTCTCATCAAACTGTTCTCCTAAAATAATATTATCTTTAAAGCTAAGATTATATTTTTTAAAATCTTGATTTAAAACAACAATATTTTTTCTTAAACTATCATAATTAAATTTTGAAATTGATTGTCCGTTCAAAAGTATGTTTCCACTAAAATTACTATATATGCCTAAAATCAACTTAACAATAGTACTTTTCCCAGAGCCATTTAAACCTACTATCGCATAATGTTTACTTCTCTCAAAAGTGAATGATACATCTTTTAACACACACGCTTCTCCATTTGGATATTTAAAATTAACATTCTTAAATTCTATCTTTTCTAAATTATATAAACTATCATTTTTTTCATAATTTTCTTCATCTAAATTAAAAAACAACATACTTTCAACAAAATATTCCATCCCCTCAGAAATGTCCTTCAAATAATAGGGAACACCCCAAGAAATCGAATTTATAAACTTAGATATAGAAGAAATAAAAGCCACAACAAATCCTATAGTAACATTATTAGAACTAAAATTAAACAAAACAGAAAAAATTATAATAAAAGTAATAATTTCTGTTATAATATTAGAAAACTTTATAGAGGCAAACCACTTTAAATTTATTATATTATATTTCTTTCTTATGATATTATCTTGCAAATTCCATTTTTGCTTATAAAATTCTCCAAAATTAAATATTTCCTTTTCTTTAGCAAATGATTTTTCAATAAAAATATTATATAAAAACTTATTTTTCCTGAATATATATGTAAAAGATTTATTGAATTCATAATTTACTTTTCCAAATTTATTAGATAAATAAAAAATAGGCATAACTATTAATACCAAAACACAAGCTAAAATAAAACTAATTTTAGAAATGAAATAAAAATAAATCATGGATTGACATATAATTACAAAAAGACCTATAATTGAAACAAAGGTTAAAGCTATAAACTTTCTATCTTCACCACAAACTCTATTTATTAAATCATATACTTCCTTATCCTCAAAACTATCTTGTTTTAACTTAGATAGTTTTTCCAATTGATTTATTACAACCTTAGAATCAACGCTCAACTCAAATAGATCTTTAACTTTGCTTTCAACAGTTTCAAAAAACCACATATATACAGTTAATAAAACTAATAGAATAAAATATAAAACTATATTTCTATCGAATATATTATTAGATAAATTTTTCATCAGACTATCAAATATATTAGAAAAAACATTTATATAAAGATAAGGTGTAAAAATAGAGAATATCCCAAGTATAATATAAATAGAAAAAAATTTACTATCTATCCTAAAACAATAATTTAAAAATTTAAAATATTTACCAATAAAAAAATACATAAATTTGTATCAACTCCCAAAAATTTAGATCAAAAGTTTAACGAAAAAGAAGTATTAAAAATACTCCTTATTCTTAAAGTTTTATATATTCTATTTTATTTCTTTCTAACAGTTCGATTGCATATTCGTCCATTCTGTAACTATTTTCGTAATAGATTTTTGAAATTCCTGCTTGTATTAATGCTTTTGTACAATTTAGACATGGAAAATGTGTTACATAGCAAGTGCAACCTTTTACTTTTATTCCCTCTCTTGCACAATATAAAAGTGCATTTTGTTCTGCGTGTATTGTTGCAATACAATGTCCGTCCCTCATTGTATGTCCAACTTCATCGCATTGTGGATTTCCTGAGATTGAGCCGTTATATCCGGTTGAAACAATTCTGTTATCTTGATTAACCAAGACGCAACCAACATAGGCTCTGTCGCAAGTACCTCTTGTAGCAACCATTCTTGCCAAATCCATAAAATATTCTTCCCAAGGTTTTCTCATAACTTCTCCTAACCTTTCCCAAAAAGTTTTTTTTCGATTTCTTCTAATTGAAATATTGTTTTATCATCTAAAGTGTTTAGATAACTTTTGTTTTTAACTCTGTTTTTATTTTCGTATCTATTCATTTTGTTTTTTAAATTTTCATATCTGAATAGAAGTTCTTTGCTCGTTAAAACAACTCCTCCTCTTTGTGTAACGAGTTTTTGAATAAGAGTGTCATCTGTTCCAACTGAAACTAAAATCTTTCTGCCAAGCTCGTCTAATTTTTTTTCAATATATTGGTCTGCTGTTTCATTCTGTTTTGTATAGACAACTTCAATTCCTTTTATTATTTCCGAGCTTGCTTTAAAATTAATTTTATATGCATCAAAAACAAGTAGCAAATCTATTCCTGTAAGTTTTGAAAATTCTCCCATATCGTAAATTAATTCATTTCTTGCATTTTCAAAACTTAGTTTTAGAAATGGAATATATTTTTCCCAAGCGTTTAAAATATTGTAACCATCGATTATGATTAATTTTTTAGTTTTCATCTCTCTGTCTTAAAGCCTCATAAACTAAAATCGCACAGGCATTTGATGCGTTAAGGCTTGAAACTTTACCTTTCATTGGAAGTTTAGTTAAGAAGTCGCATCTTTTTCTTATAAGTTGTCCTATTCCCTTTCCTTCATTTCCAATTACTATTGCAATATTTCCTTTAAAGTCCATATCCGTATAAGTTTTTTCCGCCTCTCCACAAGCTCCGTAAATCCATATATTTTCTTTTTGTAATTTCATAATCGTATCTGCAATATTTGAAACTTTTGCTATTTTCATATGATTTATTGCTCCGGCTGAAGATTTTTGAACAACTGAGGTTACCGGTGCTTGATTTCTCTTTGAAACTATAATTCCATGAACTCCTGCTCCCTCGCAAGTACGAATTATCGCTCCAAAATTATGTGGGTCTTCGATTTCATCAAGAATTACTAAAAACAAATCTTCGTTTTTATCTCTTGCACTTTGTAAAATTTCTTCAACACTTGAATAGTCAAAACTTGAAACTAAAGCGCAAACTCCTTGATGAACAACTCCCTCTGACATATTTTCCAATTTATATTTATCAATTTCTGAAATTAATATTCCATTTGCTTTTGCTTTTCCAATTATTTTATTTATAGAGCCTTTTAAATCTCCCTTTAAGATATAAATCTTTTCTACTTTTCTATCACTTTCCAATGCCTCTAAAACAGCATTTCTTCCAAATATATAATCGCTCATACTACACCCTTTTCCAAACGACACCATTTCTAGTATCTTTTAATTCAATATTCATTTCTTTTAAAATATCACGAATTTCATCTGCTCTTTTAAAATCTTTATCTTTTCTGGCTTGTTTTCTTTCTTCAATTAACTTTTCAACTTTTTCATCTAAGTTATCATCTTCCTCTTTATATAAAAGTCCTAAGATTGACGCAAAGTCTGAAAGTAATTTAAATGCTCCTCTAACTACTTTCAAATCCGTATTTTCATCAAAAGTATTTGTATAACGAATAAGTTCAAAAATTTTAGAAATTGCATCTGATGTATTCAAATCATCGTCCATACAATTTAAAAATTCATTTTTAAGCTCAACTAACTTAGAAATATCTCCGTCTTCTTTTTCTTCACAAATTTCCAAGAGTCTTTCGATATGTTCTTTTCCATTATACATTCTTTCAAGACCGTTTTTAGTTTGCTCCATAACTTCTCTACTAAAATTAAGTGGATTTCTGTAATGAGTTGAAAGAATCCAAAGTCTTACAACTTCAAGAGAAAATTCTTTTTGAATTTCCTTTATCGTAAAGAAATTGCCCTTTGACTTACTCATCTTTACATTATCAACATTTATCATTCCGTTATGCATCCAGTAGTTAGCAAAAGTTTTGCCATTACAACATTCTGATTGTGCTATTTCATTTTCGTGATGAGGAAATTGTAAATCTTCTCCACCTGCATGAATATCAATAGTATCGGCAAGTAATTTTTTCGCCATAACCGAACATTCCAAATGCCAACCCGGTCTACCAAGACCCCATGGACTTTCCCAAGCAGGTTCACTTTCTTCTTTACGTTTTTTCCAAAGTGCAAAGTCTAGTGGATTTCTCTTTTCATCAGAAATATCTATTCTTGCTCCAGCTCTTAAATCGTCAATATTTTTTCTTGATAATTTTCCATAATCTTTTACTTTTGTAATGTCAAAATAAACATTACCGTCAACATTATAAGCAATGTCTTTTTCTTCAAGAGTTTTTATAAATTCAATCATATCTTCGATACATTCAGTAGCTCTTGGGTGAATAGTATGACTTTCAAACAAGTTTAAAGCAATACTATCTTCAAGGTATGCATCAATATATTTTTTTGTAACATCTGTAAATGCAATATTTTCTTCCCTAGCTTTATTTATAATCTTATCGTCAATATCTGTAAAGTTGCTAACAAATTTAACGTCATATCCAAGATATAACAAATATCTTCTAAGAGTATCATAAACAATCATCGGTCTTGCATTTCCAATGTGAATATAGTTATAAACCGTTGGACCACAAACATAAATCAACGCTTTATTCGGATTAATCGGTTTAAAATCTTCTTTTTTTCTAGTTAATGTATTATAAATTTTCATTTCACACCTCTGTTTAAATATTATAAAAAATCGCCCCTTGAAAAACAAGAGACGAAAAAATTCCGCGGTTCCACTCTATATTGAAAACTCCACTTAAATTGCTATAAAGTCGCAAACAATATACTCCAAGGGTGCACCTTCAACACGATGTCTTTCACCACATAACACCTCTCTAAAAACCGTTGTTTCTCTCCCTCTTCAATGTATATATTCTATTGTTAATAGAATACTAAATTATTCAAAAAAAGTCAATAATTTAAGTTTAATTTTTCCTAATCATTTCTTCTTTTATTTTCAATAGCAAGTCAACTCTATCTGTTATGATTCCGTCAACTTTTTTATCTATCAACATTCTCATTTCTTCTTCTGTATCTATTGTCCAATAACAAACAGCCATATTATGTCTATGAATTTTGTAAATTAAATATTTTGTATCCAAAGGAAGTTTTTCAAATCTTGGAATCATCATTGCATGAGTATTAAACTTTTTAAAACCATCATATCCGAAATATGAAGAATAAACAACCTCTTTAGTCTTTTCTATAGAGCCTGAAATGATTATTTCTCCATGACTGATTTTTCTTAAATGTTTAAGATTTTCTTCATTAAAGCTGGAGAAAATTACATTTTTCTCTAACTTATATTCCTTAACAAATTTATATAAAAGCTCTGCTGACTTTATTCCGTTTTCTCCGTCATCTTTAATGTCGATACTATAAACAACATTATCTCCAAACTTTCTAAAAAAATTTGAAACTTCCATTGGATAAAGACCGTCAACTCTATTTTCAACATAAGGAACATTTCCGTTAATGTCTTTAAATCTGTAACCAAAATTAAATTCTTTTATTTCATCATAAGTATAGTCAATTACTTTTCCCGTTCCGTCAGTCGTTTCATCAATATCTTCATTATGTTGAGTAATTATCTTGCCGTCCTTTGTAAGTCTTATATCCGTTTCAAAAGCATCAACTCCCATAGCAAAAGAATTTACAAAAGCAAGTTCAGTATTCTCAGGAAATAAATTGCTTGACCCTCTATGTGCAAATACAAGAGGAAATTTTCCGTTTCTAAAAACTTTTCTAGCCTTTCTTTCCTTTTTAAAAGTAAATACTTGTAAAAATAAATAAATTACTAAAATTAAAAATAAAGCACTCCATAAAAATAAATTCATAAAAACCTCCTTAAAACGATTTTTTTATATATAGTAATTATATCATATTTTTCTATTATGTGATATAATTATTGTGATTTAGTTTTAATTAAAATTATTAAACAGAGGGTGGTGTTTATGTTAAAAGATTTTTTTGGAGATAAAAAATATTTTCTAAGAACTATTTTTTATATTCTTCTTGGCGACTTGATTTGCTCTTTCGCCGTTGTTAAATTTTTAGTTCCGGCAGGACTACTTTCAGGAGGTCTCGGTGGTATCGGACTTATGATTGAATATTTGACAGGCCTACCTACCGGTATTTCAGTTTTCATCTTAAATTTACCGATGATGATCGTTGGAGCATTCTTTTTAAATAAAAAATTTATGACCTACGCATTTTTATCAACTTTCATTTATTCATTTATATTAATTGCTATGCGTCATATTCCATTGGATTTTAAACTTAACAATAATATGTTGTATGCAATTTTTGGTGGCTTTGTAAATGGTGTTGGAATGGGGATTTTATTCAAACACGGCGCTTGTCAAGGTGGACTTGATATTCTTGCAACTATTTTTAAAACAAAACTAAATGTAAATATCGGTTCATCACTAATGGCAATAAATGCAATTATAATTGGAATAGCATCATATATCTTCAGTCTTGAAAGAGGACTTTTGACTATCGTGTCAATGTATGTTGCATATAAAATGTTAGATAAAATTCAAATGGGTTTTGGAGATACAAAACAAATTATGATTGTAACCTCAAAGCAAAGAGAAGTTACAGATAGAATCTTATCAGATTTACATAGAGGTGTTACACTTCTTCATGGAGAGGGTGCATTTACACATAAACAACAAAATGTAATATATTGTATCGTTAGTACAAGACAAGTTGTAACTATTAAAAAAATACTGGACGAAGTTGACCCGACTGCGTTTTTAATAATATCAAAGGCCTATGAAGTAAAAGGTCGTGGATTTAAAGCACAAGAAATTTAGGAGGATTTTATTTTGAAAAAGATTTTAACATTTAATGAACTTAAAGAAATAGCAAAAAAAATAGCAATGGATGACGACAGAGTTGAAAAACTATACATAGAACAACTTGAAACACAAAGCATGTCCAGCGATGTAAACTTTTTTAATATCTTGTATTTAGTAAAAGATTTATCATTTGACGATACAGCACTTGAATTTATTCAATGTTTCGGCGATGTACTAACTATGTTTGAAAATACTGAAAATGAAAAAGTAATAGAATACAAAATAATTTACGAAAACTTTACACAAGGAATTTTTAGAATTATATCAAAAAAAGATATTGAAACTTTAAAAGACCTTGAAGAAAAATATATTTGTGTACTTAACAAAGATGAAAATCAAAAAGCAGGCATATACATTGAAAAAAATATTCATAAAATCACAGAAGATGAATTTTTAGAAAATACTTGTTCATTTTTCTGGAATGTTTTAAAATTCGGAAACAAATTATGCTCAAAAGAAATTTTAAATATCGCTGAAGAATACAGAGAAATCTTAGCTCTATTAGATGAACATTTAAAACATTATGTACTATCTGAAAACAAATATATTATAGACCTTGGAAAAGAAAATAAGTTGGTATTCAATTATGTAGAAACAGAAATTTTTGAAAAATATCTAACTTGCTACTCAAAACTAGAGTTAGATTCACTTTGGGTCGCACTATTCAATATCTGCGGACTATTTAGACGACTTTCACTACAAATAGCAATAAACCTAAGATTTGAATACGCAAAAGAATTAGATAGAGATACAGTAACACATTTAAGAGAGTTAAAACAAAAAGCAAACAATAGATAGAACAACAAAAGTGCATCTTTCGATGCACTTTTTATATCTAAATATTTAATTTTAGTTTTAGCAAAATCCAAATTTCTTTACACTTGAACTTCAATTTTAGTTTTTGTAAATTTATCAAGTCAATACCTTTAGCATACTTTAAGCTAATTACCGATATATTTTATTCTATCAACAACCCTCTACTTTCATATTCTATACATACATTATTTATGATAAATCTACAACCACAACTGTTTGTAATATCTTTTGTGCCTATATTACTTCACATTGTATCCTGTGTAATTCATATTCAACTAATCTTTTTTGTTTAATACTACCCTTATAAACAATCACCTTCAAATATTGAAATACTTAAAAATCTTTCATTTTAAAATATTTTTATATTCTATCTACATATTAGTTCTATCATCATACAACTTAACACAGTGATTTTTTAGATTAGTTTTTCTTTTTTGTTTCTAACTTTAAAATTACACTTTACCAATCTATCTGTTCACAAAATCTATTAACTGTTTTTTAAGTTGCTGGAATCGTAAGTTTTTACTAAAAACAAACTATTCAGCAACTCTTGCGAAATTGTTTTTAATATTTTCATTGGTCTTACCTCCAGTTTCAAACTATTTAACGCGTCATCTTGTTTGATTAACTACATTATACACTATTAAATTATATTTGTCAACACTTTATTGTGATTTTTTTTAATTTTTTTCACTTTTTTTACATTTTTTTGAAAATTTTTAGAATATTTTCGTTTTTTATGTTTTTTTCTTATTTTTTTAATTAATTTTTTACAATAAAAAAGCAGTTTAAAAGTTTTAGACTAACTCAAATACTGCTTTGTTTTTTTATTTATTAGTAAATAATACCACAATTGCTAAAATGGATAATATTATTGTTACTAATAAAAGTAATAATATTTTTTTGTTAGAAATTTTATTATTATCATCTTTATTTAGAAAACTATTAAGTCCAAATGTAAAAATATTTAATAATAACAATGCATGCAATAAGCTTCTTCCTTCATCATAACCAATTTTCCCAGAAATACTTAATATAAAGAAAATAGCTAGTAAAATATTAATTACAATAGCAGCAATAATATTTAATTTTTTAAAATTCATAATTCGCTCCTTTCATTTTTGAAGAAATTTATATTATTTGTATTATTCATCATTTATATTTTTTTACTTTATTTTTTTACTAAATTCATTATCCAATATAAAAAATATTTGTAACTTTTTGTAAACTCTTTATTTTCCTTATTATCTTAAATTTTTTCTTTCAAGCTCCAAAAGTTTTTGTTTTATTTCAATTCCACCTGCATAGCCAACAATTTTTCCATTACTTCCTATCACTCTATGACAGGGAATTAAAATCGGCAATTTGTTTCTATTATTCGCCCTACCAACAGCTCTTTGTGATTTCTCATTTCCGATTTTTTTAGCTATATCTTTGTAACTGCAAGTCTTTCCATAAGGAATTTCCATTAAAGCCTGATAAACTTTAATAGAAAACTCTGTTCCATTTAGTTCAAAAGGAAATGTAAAATTTTTTCTCTTCCCACAAAAATATTCTTCCAATTCTTTTTTAGCAAGTTTTAAAATTTCAGTTTTGGGATTAATATTTTTTTCATTCTTTACAAATTTAATCTCAATTACTTTATTTTCTTCTTCAATTATTTTTATCTTTCCAACTAAAGAATCAAAAACTGTATAATTCATAAATTCTCCTATTTATTTAAGTTTAAAGCTATATATAATTTTTTAAATAATAAATTCAACAAATACGAACTTATTATTGTTAATCCAAATAGAGTTAGAAGATAAACTATATCTACTTTTAAATATAGAGCTAATATTCTCATAACAAGTCCATGAATCATATACATTTCAAAAGAAATCTTTCCTAAAAAAGATAATACTCTATTTCTTATCAAAACAAATTTAGAATAGACCTTACTACTTTCTGCAATGAAATTCACATTGTATTTCCCAATGGATTTTGTTTTTTTATAGTAAAAACTTTTATGAATTACAAGTTCTCTAAAATTGATCTTCTTTGAAATTAATAATATCATGATTATAAAATTCAAACAAAGAATATTTTGAATAATTGCATAATTAGAATATATTCCCATCTTTGAAAACATATTAATAATATTATACTCTCTATTATTGGCTATATAGAATGACCAAATAGATATAATCAACAGTATTTTATAAAAATGAGTACTTAATACTCTTTTAATTTTTTCTTCAAATATTTCAAAATACATTCCAAATATCATACCTATCATACTGTTATACCACCAAATTCCAAAGCCTATTCTTTTTAAAACAAAGATATAAACAAATATCAAAAATGAGAAAATAAGATATGATATTTTTATATTTTTGAAAAATTTAAAACTAAAGTAAAATATTAGATATATTACTAAAATAGAATTTAGATACCAACCATTATTTATTATAGATGATCCACTTTTATATACATTAATTATTGAACTTATAGTATATGCTTTATGGAAAATCAAAATATTTAAAACTATATAAATAATAGTTACTATAAATATTGGTAATAACAATTTAAAAAATCTCTTTTTAAAAAATCCTTTTAAATATTTTTCTCTATTAAGCTTCACCTGTTTAGTCATTCCATAAGCAGAAATAAAGAAAAATACACTAACAGCATACATTCCGAAATTTGCAAAGTAATGAATTATTGGTAAATTATTTTCCACTTGCGAAACATGATGTAAAATTACTATAATCGAAAAAATTCCTTTAAACACTAAAGTATCTTCCTTAGACATCAAGTCATAATCTCTATTTGGTATAAACATAATTATAAAAGGTAAAATTAAAAAAATTATTTTAATCATAAATCCTCCATTTTTATAAACAAAGAGATAAATTTCATCTCTTAATTAATCAACTACAAAAATTCCTCCATTTAGCTCTTTTATAAATCCCTTAAGTTCCAATGCAGTTAAAATTGTATTTGTTTCTATAATTGAAAAACCTGTTATTGTTGAAATTTTATTTTGAGATTTCGGCTCTTCATTAATTAAATTATAAATCAAAAGTTCTTTTGCATCTAAAATATCCAAATCTTTTTCTTTTTTATTTTTATTTAAAATAAATTCTGAAAAATCCATAACACCGTCTATAATATCCTGATAATTCGTAGCAATCAACGCCCCGTCTTTTATCAATTTATTCGTTCCTTTGCTGTATAGACTGTTTATATTTCCAGGAAGTGCAAAAATTTCTTTTGACTGTTCATTTGCAAATCTTGCAGTTATAAGTGTTCCTGAGCGTTCTTGTGCCTCTATTACAAGCAAGGCTTTTGAAAGTCCTGAAATAATTCTGTTTCTAACCGGAAAATTATGTGCAAGTGGTGGCATTCCAACAGGAAACTCACTCATCACTGCACCATTTTCTATAATTTCATCATACAATCTGTAATTAGTTTTAGGATAGGCTATATCAACTCCACAACCTAAAACGGCTATCGTTCTTCCCCCTGATTTTAAAGCTGATCTATGTGAAATTGAATCAATACCTAAAGCCATTCCTGATACAATTCTTATCCCAAGTTCAGAAATTGATCTTGCAAAATATTCTGTTGCCCAAGCACCATAATTCGTACACTTTCTTGAGCCTACAACGGAAAGTGCAAATTCGTCTTCCGGCAAAATATCTCCCTTATAATAAATAACTTGTGGAATATATTCAATATCTCTTAAATTAATAGGATAATCTTCACTCAAAATACTTACATATTTAACTTTCTTTTTCTCTAAAAAATCTCTATAAGCATCTGAATTAAATTTTTCTCTCTCTTCAACTAATTTTTCAATATTATTTTTAGTTAAAAGCTTATTTTCTTTAAAATATTCTCCAGATAATTCAAAAATCTCCTCAATATGTTCCAAAGTAAAATGATTTAACAATTCATCTTTAATTTTATAATCAAAATTTAAAAAACTCAAAAACAGTAAAGCATCTTCATTTTTCATAACTAACTCCAATATTTATTACTCAAACTTCTATATCTGATAGCTTCTAACAAATGTTCTTCCTTGATTTCTTCACTTCCGTCCAAGTCTGCTATAGTTCTTGTCAATTTTAAAATTTTATTGAAAGACCTTGCTGAAAATTTGAACTTTTTAAAAGCAAATTCAATTATTTTTTCAAGTTTTTCATCAAGTACAATATATTTCTTTATCTGTCTTGCAGAAAGACTTGCATTATTATAAATTTTTTCGTTTTTATATCTTTTAAGTTGAATTTCTCTAGCTTTTTCAACTCTTTTTCTAATATCAGCAGAAGTTTCTAAAACTTCTTTGGAAGATAAATCATCATATTTTACAGGTTCAACTTCAACTTGAATATCAATTCTATCAAGTATTGGCCCTGAAATTTTACTTAAATATCTCTGTATCTGTAATTGTGAACAAGTACATTTTTCAGTTTGTGAGCCATAGTTCCCACAAGGACAAGGGTTTAAAGCACAAACCGTTACAAAGTTTGAATAATATGTTATTGATGAATTAACACGAGAAATTGTAACTTTTCCGTCCTCCATCGGCTGTCTTAAAACTTCAATAGCTTGTTTTGAAAACTCAGGAAATTCATCTAAAAACAAAACTCCGTTATGTGCAAGTGAAACTTCTCCCGGTTTTGGAATTTTTCCACCACCAACAAGTGAAATCGGACTGCTTGTATGGTGTGGAGAACGGAAAGGTCTTTGTGTAATCAACTTATTATTTTTAAGTTTTCCTGCAACCGAATATATCTTAGTACATTCAATACACTCATCAAAAGTAAGTTTGGGTAAAATTGTTGGCAATCTCTTTGCAATCATAGTTTTCCCGCTTCCGGGTGGCCCAACCATTAACAAATTATGTCCACCTGCTGCAGAAATCTCCATTGCTCTTTTTAAATTTTCCTGACCTTTTATATCCGAAAAGTCTATATCATATTTTACTTCTTCATCTAAATTTACATTAATAATTTCTTCTTTTTTTATTTCGGTAATTCCATTTAAACAATCAACTAATTCCTTTAAATGTGAAACAGGATAAATTTCAATTCCCTGAACGATATTTACCTCATCTTTTATAGTTTGTGGAATAAAAAACTTTTTAAAACCAAGCTCTTTTAATGAAATAATCATCGGTAAAGCTCCATCAAAAGTTATAATTCTTCCGTCAAGAGAAAGTTCTCCTAAAAAAATTGTCTTTTCATCAGGTAAATATTCAATCACACCAATAGCAAGCAATAAACTCACAGCTATTGCCAAATCCATTTGTGAGCCGTCTTTTTTCAAATTTGCAGGAGCTAGATTAATCGTAATCCGACCCGGTGGAAGAAAATATCCACTATTTGAAATCGCAGACTTAACTCTTTCCTTTGATTCCCTTATTGACAAATCGGGAAGTCCAACGATATTAAAAGCCTGAAGTCCAGTTGATAAATCAGCCTCTACATCAATATCATAACCATTCAATCCATTTAACACACAAGTCTTAGTCTTAGAATACATATCTTACCTACTTTCTAGCACATTCTGATGCCGTTCCAAGAAGTATTTGAAGTCCATGTTCTACCGAATCAATAATATACTCTAAAGATTCTCTAACAGCTTTCGGACTTCCAGGTAAATTTACAATCAAACTATCATTCCTTATAACTGAAACTGCTCTTGAAAGCATCGCTCTCTTAGTTATAGTTAAGCTATATTGTCTGATTGAATCACAAATTCCAAAAGCATTTTTGGTCGCCACATTCAAAGTCGCCTCCGGTGTAACATCTCTTTTACTAAAACCCGTTCCACCGGTTGTTAAAACTAAATTCGCACCCAAAGTATCACAAGCATATTTTAACTTTTCTTCAATTATCTCCCTCTCGTCCGGAATTATTATTTTTTCTATAACATCATAATTATTTTCTTTTAGTATTTCAACGATTACCTCTCCAGAAATATCAACTCTTTCTCCAACTGAGCCCTTATCAGAAACAGTAATTACATAAGCAGTAAACATAAAAACCTCCTAAAAAGCATTTTCTATATGTGTAATTTTATGCTCATCAAAAATTATCTCTATAACATCAAAACGAATTTTGATTCCAAACAAATTTTTCTCGAGCATATACATTTGTGCAACATCTTGTATCTTTTTTATCTTATTTTTATTTACAAATTCTCTGGGAAAACCGAATTTCACATTTTTTCTAGCCTTAACCTCAATAAAAACTACATAATCCTTATCTTTTGCAATTATATCTATCTCTCCAAAAGGCTTAAAAAAATTTCTTTCAAGCAACTCATATCCCTTTTCTAAAAGGAATTTAACTGCTAAATCCTCTCCCAAATTTCCAATATCTTTAGCTTTCATATTCTTTTTTCTTTTCAAAATATTTTTTCAAAAAAGTTACTCTATGAATCGGAGTAATTCCACTTTCATCAAGACCTTTGTAATGTGCCTTTGTACCATAACCCACATTTTTTATAAAATTGTAGTTCGGATACTTTTCTTCATACTCAACAAACATAGCATCTCTAAATTCCTTTGCAATTATTGAGGCACAAGAAACCACATAAGAAAGTTCATCACCATGAATCAAATTAATCTGTGGAATATCGACATCAACCTTTTCAGCATCAGTTATTAAAAAATCTCCCACAACTTCATTTCCATTTAGGTCTTTTATATTTGAAATTGCAATCTTCATCGCAAGCCTACTTGCTTGTTTTATATTTATCTCATCAATCTTTACATTATCTACAATTCCAATCCCATATCCGACACATTCAGCTAAAATTTTATCATAAAGTGCAAGTCTTTTCTTTTTAGAAAGTTTTTTACTGTCCGTAACTCCCTCTATTGCACTATCTTTTTTCATTATAATTGCACAAGAAACGACAGGCCCCGCAAGACAGCCTCTTCCAACTTCATCAACACCTATAATTAAATTAAAATTTTCATAAATTTTCTCTAATTCTTCCTTAATTTCCATTTTCTTCCTCAACTTTTTCAAGGTCCTCAACAGTTTCTAAAGTAATCCTACCAAGTTTAACCTTTCTAAAATCATCAAAAACTAAATTTGCAACTTTAAAATAGTCAATTTCATTTTTCTTTAAGATTGCTCCACGATTTCTACCTATTTCGTCCATTAAAAATAAAGTATCCTCGTAAAAATCTTCAGATAAATTATATCTATTTTTTAAAATATTTATATCTCTTTTATTTAACTCATCAATAAAACGAAAAGCTAAATTTTCAATATCCATAATCTCATCTTTAATAGCACCGGTAAAAGCTAAATGCAACCCTGTTTGCTCATCTTCAAACTTCGGCCACAATACCCCTGGAGTATCTAAAAGCTCCAAATCATTTTTCGTTTTTATCCATTGAACTTGCTTTGTAACGCCGGGTCTATCTCCTATTTTTGCACTTTTTCTTTTTGAAACCGTATTTATGAAAGTTGATTTACCAACATTTGGAATACCTACAATCATCATTCTAATCGTCTTTGAAGAAAGATTTTTTTCCTCAAGTTTTTTAAATTTATCAGCTAACATTTCCTTTGCAAGTGGATAAATCTTATCTAACCCCTTAGAATGAAGTGCGTCAATAACAACTGCACCATAGCCTTTACTTCTATAATAATTAAGCCATTTTCTAGTTTCATTTTCATTTGCCATATCCGATTTGTTTAAAATCATTATTCTTGGCTTGTCTTTTAAAACGTCGTCGATAACCGGATTTTTACTACTTATCGGAATTCTTGCATCGATAATTTCTCCAACAATATCAACCAATTTTAAAGACGCTCTTATATTATCCATAGTCTTTTTCATATGACCCGGATACCAATTTATATTCATTAATTATTCCTCCAAATTTATATTAATTAAAATAATATTCCTCTTAAATTGTACCATATTTCCCATTAAAAAACTACTTTTACAACAAAAAAGAGCTAGCCTAAGCTAACTCAAAAAATTTTTTATTACATAGCATAACCACTGTATATTAAAGATAAAGGCAAGAAAAATAAATACGGTGCAGTAAATATTGCCATAATTAAAGCCATTTTTCTTTTATCTTTTTCATCAATATCAAGATTTTTAAAACTTATTTTCAAGTTGAAAAAGTAAATACAAATTCCGGCTAACAGAACTGCCAATGCAACAATAGTAAATGCATAAATATTTGCAATAGGATTTGCCATCATATAACTAACAATATTTTTTTCAAACCATTTTATAAAAGCACTTGATTCTCCTCCTATTGCTCCCAGATATGTTACTAAAAGCAAAAATGCAGATCCAATAAAGTCCGACAAAAATCCAAATATGAATACTTTAAAAATAACTTTTTTATATTTTAAAAACGCCTCCTCTATCTTTAAAAATTTCAAAGATATAAAAATTACAAGTGAATCCACAATGAAATTTACAGGAATTGCAATTACCCAAGTAAATGGAATTAAAATTAACAACCAAACCGGAAAAAATACATTGTAAAGTTTTAAATTTTTCATAAACCACCTCATAAGTTAACACACAAAATATAAAATCAATTGATAAAACACAAAAATACTCTTTTGTCATTTTTAATTTAACATTTTTGTGAATTACACTACTCTCAAACTCTGTCTTTCTATAAGAAATGCCTGGAAAAGTCTTAGTACCTTTGTGAATTACACTACTCTCAAACATTTCTTAAAATTACCTTATTTGTCCCTTTGTCTTAGTACCTTTGTGAATTACACTACTCTCAAACATGAGGAAGAATTGACAAAAAAACATAATAGTCTTAGTACCTTTGTGAATTACACTACTCTCAAACAGGTATGTAATTATACTAAAAATATATTTTGTCTTAGTACCTTTGTGAATTACACTACTCTCAAACCTTTTTTCTGGATTGTCTTTTAAGTCTTTGGTCTTAGTACCTTTGTGAATTACACTACTCTCAAACATCTGTAGCATGATAAACTCTTTTTCTTAGTCTTAGTACCTTTGTGAATTACACTACTCTCAAACCTCTTCTTGTATATCTTCCAACCTAATTGCGTCTTAGTACCTTTGTGAATTACACTACTCTCAAACTAAAGACCTTCCACCTTCTTCTAATGCTTGTCTTAGTACCTTTGTGAATTACACTACTCTCAAACGTGCACTGTATGATGAGGGAATATTTTTTTGTCTTAGTACCTTTGTGAATTACACTACTCTCAAACAAGTTCACGCGCATCCCCGAGAACACGTTCGTCTTAGTACCTTTGTGAATTACACTACTCTCAAACCTCAAATAAAAATTTTTGTGAGAGTTTTTATGGTTACGAGCCATTGTATAATCAATAGATTTCGCATAAATCATCATCTATTATAAAGATACTTTCTTTTTGTAGTTTACTAATAGTAATACTTTCAACTAAAACTATATTAAAATCATTATATATCACATACTCATAAAAGTCAATTATTTCTTTTTCGCTAAAATTTTGTTTGAAATTTATAAATATAAAATTTTTTATTCCAAATAATTCGTTTATTATATTCATATAATTAATTATTCTATCTAAATCTAAATTTTCATAATTTTTTATTTTTAATTTAACCGACTTTAATAAATCTAGTATGTCCATTTCACTATCAATTTCCAAATATAAATCATATTGAGATATAATTTTATATATAAAATTCTCGATTTCAGACTTTATTTTAAAACTTTCATCAGAATATTCTAACAAACTTATTTCTTTAATTTTTTTATACATTTTTGTTAAACACAATTTATTAATATCAAAAGAATAGTAATCATTAAAAGTAAATAAAAATTTTGAAGGTGCAATCAACTCATTTCTATCGAAAAGTAAAATTTTACCATCTTTTATATCAAGTTTATTAACAAAAGAATCAACTACTTCTCTATATTCTTTTTTATTTTCAATAATTAATACATTAATTTTTTCATTCAAATCTAAATGAAATTTAAAATTTTTTATTTGTAATTTCAAAATATTTCTATCCTTTCATCACTATCTAACATATTTGAATTATATTCTCCTACTAAAGTTTGCATTTTTTGAAACTGTTTTTCTGTAATATTAATTACTTGAACAAGTCCTTTTGGTGGCAAATTTTTCTTTAATTTTGATATAAAATTTTCAGCTGAAGTAGAATTCAACAACATTTTTACATACAAAGATTCCTGTAACATAATAAATCCATTTTGTATTAAAAATTTTCTGAAACATCTATATTCTTTTAAATCTTCTTTTTCTATTGTTGGTAAATCAAAAAATAATAAAATTCTCATAAATCTATAACTCATTTTCATATAACCTTAAATTTGAAAAATCTTCACTATCCAAAGCATCTAATAAACTTTTTGTATAAATTCTTATTGCGTCTTGAATAAAATATTTTTGTCCATTAATTATAACTTGACTAGATAAAATTTTCTGTATTTCTCTCTTCTCATCTGTTCCAAAATTTTCAATATTCATCTCAACAATCTTTTTATCTATTATTGGCCTAAAAGGCTCCATTAAGTCACAGGATAAATTAAATGGATTAAACTTATTTTTATGAAATATTCCTAGATTTGTTATATATCCATTAGAAACAATTTCTCTGTTAAAAATAGAAAGTATTATAGAATATCCATAATTCAATGCCATATTAATCGGATTTTCTTTATCTTCCCTACAAAATGAATTTCCAAAAATAGCATTAAAATAAACTTTAGCAGAATGTCCTTCTCTATTAGTTTTATCAAAATTTTCTATTTCTACCATATATTCTTCCAATAATTTATATTGCTTAATATTAAAATATCTTAAAAGCTCCTTCTGATTTTTTATTTTTTCGAATACTATAATAGCCCAAAGTTTGCCTTTTATTTCATCTTTCCAATTAGCTTGAAATTTAATTCTCTCACTACAATCAAAAGAGCCGTAATAAGAGATGAGTTCACTTTGAGGATTATGCATTTCATCACAAAAAATAACTTTTATTTTGTTTTTTACAAGCTCACTTAAAAGAGCAGTAGTTATAGAAACAGATGTGCTTTCTACTATAAGCACACCTATTTCTCCAATATTTACTTGACTTAACTTATCATTTTTTCTTATATTCATATTATTATATCTTAAGTCAAGTTTACATCTATCAGTTATTACTATTGTTCTCCATCCTGCCATTTTTCTAATCCTTCTTTTTTCTCAAAAAGTCCTGTAACAGATTCATCCACAAATTGAATATCTTTTTCAACAAGTTGCTTAAATTTTTTACCATGTAATTTCCCAAAAGCCATGCTTAATCCTTCAAATGAAAGATTACCATTTTTATCTAATTTTTGTTTTCCATTTTTATCTAATTCAGGTTTTTCTAATAATTTAAAATTACCATAAGTATCTTTTTTGAAAATTTTTAAAAATTCTAATAATAATTTTGCTTTATCAAGTAAATTCAAATTTTTAAAACAATCAAACACTTCTATTAATTCATCATATTTTTTACTATTATAATAATTAGCATAAATCCTTGAATTTAATCTTTCACAAAAATATTCATACAACTTTATAAATTCTATATTTAATCTCTCTTTTGCCTCATCTGTTGTTTCATTTCTATCATTTTCTGAAGTTTTTTTCAAGAAATTAATTCTATATTCTCCATTTTTAACATTATTATTGTTATTATAAAAAGCGGATAAATGTTTGATATATTTTAAATGTTCTTCATCTGAATAAAATTGTTTTGAATTTTTTATTTCTAATTTATTATCTGTAAATCCAACAATTCTATATGGATAACCATTTAATAAAATTTTTTGTTTTAAATTTACTTTTCTAATAAATTTAGGGCTATTATATCCTTTGTCTTCTAAATATTTTTCAATATCCTCATTAGAATTTATTTTTTCTCTATCAAATATAAAAATTCTATCAAATCCAAACACTTCTTTATTTTTATCAATATGTTTAAAAACAACAAAATATGCAGGCATAAGTGTACTAAAATATCCATATTTTTCAGCAATTTTGCAACTATCTTTTAAACTTGATTTCAATAATTTAGGAGTATTGGGAATTACAGTTAATTTTTTATCGATTTTAGATTTTTTTAGTATTGTCAAATCAAACAACTGTCCTTTACCCTCAGTAATCATTTGAGTAATATTAGCTGTCTTTTTATTTATCATTTTGGAAATAGTATTTATAGAATAGTCTTTTAGCCAAGCAACATTTTCGCCTCTTGAAACATCATAATCAAATATTTTCTTAAAATTATAAGTTTCTCTAGTATTATCAACTTTTCTTCTATCTTCTATAAATTTCCAATAATTTTTGGTGAATTTTGTATCAAAGACATTTCCAACAACTATATTCAAATAGGCATCTTGAGCATGATGTGCATCATTTAAATCTCTAACTTTTATTATCCCATACTTTTCTCTAAAATCACTCACTAAATTAGCTTTAGAACAAACAACATCAGTATTTTGGAAAATAAACTCAAAAAGTTTTTTTACTTCTAAAGTTGACTGCCTTGTAGTTACTAATTGTCTAGAAATAAATCCTGATAATTCATCATCTGAAAAATAAGTATTTCTTCTTAATCTATTATATTTTTCAATAGTAATAAATCCTTTTTCTCTTAAAAAATTCCAAAATTTATTCATCCTAAGTCTAATAGATTCGTCCAAATAATCCCTATTATCTTTATCTTTATTTATAGTTTTTTCAACTAAAACAATATTATCAAAACTATCATCTTTTAATTTAGATTGAGGAATTATATGATCTATATCGTAAGTATTAGCAAATAATAGTTCATTTAAATCAATATTTTTACCTGTGTACATAGATTTTCCGAGTTGCATGAAGTATAAAAATAATTTTTTCTCTCTTAATCTATTATCATCATAATTGTCAACTGATAATTTTAAATTATCTAAATTGTTCAAAAATTCCTCATTTGAATCTTTCATATTCGCATATAAAGTTTTTATACGCTCTTTTCTCTTTTCAGTTTTCTTCCCTTTTTCTCCTCCACCTCTTGCCATTTCAATAAATATTTTTTTAGGATTTTTACCTGTAATTTTCTTTATTTCCATAGCAATTTTATAAGTTTGAATTATAGAACGTTTAACAGATGGAGAAACATATAATTCATCTACATATTCATTAATATTAAATTTTTCTAAAGTATTTTCTTGATTTTTTTCTGCAACTTTCTCTGATAGATTAAATTTTTTAGAAGTAAATTCCATAAAATTATAATTTGTACTTCTTAATGCAACAATTATATTTTCAAATGATTCAGACTCTATCACATTTTCAAAGCATATTTCTGTTAATAACCTTTTAGATAACCTACCCCATTTGTTAAATTTCATTTTATTTATCTTTTTTAATTCATCATCTGAAACATAGTCTTTAAACTCTGTATTATTTATTGCATTTTTAAATAGTTTTTTATCATCACCATAAAAGCATTTAAATTCTATACATTTTTCAACAAAATTATATCCTCTTAAAGTATCTATTTTATCTCCAATTATCTTTTTAAATTTTATATAACTATCTAATTTTGATTTAAATTCATTATCTAGCCCTGAAATATCTTCTTTTTCCACAAAAATTTGTTTAGTTTTTAAGTAATCTACAAATTTTTTCTTTGTAACCTTAGAAGTTGTTTTAAAAAGCTCATCAATAATTTCATTTTTTAAAACAACATTTATAAATTCATTTTTAATTTTTACTTTATTTAATTCATTTAATAATTCATACTCTGAATATAGTAAAGAATTTTTAGGAAGTACATTTTCTGTTTTCAAATAACTACACCTATTAGACATTCTTTCAATAAATGCTTTCGCACTTTCTTCCATATCTACTATTTTTTCAAAATTCCAAGGAGTAATTTTTTTATTTTCTTTAAGTTTAGCCCAAGAAAATTTACCTTTTAAAGTCCCAATATAATAAGGAATTCTAAAAGTAAAAAGTTTTTCTATTCTTTCAATGTTAGTAATTCCATCAATTTTTTCTAAAAGAAAATCATAGTATTTACTTTGATTTTGTAAAATTTTTTCCAGTTCTATTTTATGAATTTGATATGGTATAACACCATTATCGTTGGTTTTTAGTTTTGGTAATAATTTATTTTCATTTAATTTCAAGTTTATTTTTTCTAAAACTGCGTCATTTTCTTCATATTCTTTTATCTTAGCAATATATTCTTTTATTTCTTTATTTAAATCTTCTTGAGTACAAGTGTTTTTCTTTTTACCATTATTTAAGCTAGATGAAATATACGATACATAATTCTTTTCTTTGTTTTCATTTCTAAAAAATTCAAAATAGTCTTTTTTAGATAAATATTTTTTAAAAATATATTTTAAATTACATAAATCACATTTATGCTCATCATAAAGATTAACTTTTGATTCTGAAATGTATTTATTCCCTTTTAAAATATTATTTAGAATCATAAAATCATAAACTTTTTTACAAATATCGATAAGTAAAATATCTTCTCCAAGACTTAATGCTATTTCATCTCTTTTTTCATCATATTCAATTTCTGATAAATTTATTCCTTCATTTTTTTCTTTTTCTTCATAATTAATAAAAATGTCCTTAAATTTAACTCTATACCCTATGCAACAACGCAAAACACTCTGTATAACTTTACTATCAATTAGTGAAACAAATGATTTTCCCTTTGAAGTTTTATTCTCTTTACTACAAATTATATCTTTTATATTATCACATAAATTAATATCTAAATTTTCTTCTAAATTCTCACTTAAATAAGCAGATAATTCAGAAAATACTTCTTTAAAATCAGTTACACTATCAAAATCTTGACCTTCAAATATAAAGTGTCCTCTATATTTTAATATATTGTGAATAGCAAGATAAATCAATCTTATATCGAACTTTTTATTTTCATTTTTAATTAGCTCATTTCTCAAATGATATATAGTTGGAAAATCTTTATAATATTCTTTATCTGTATAGTTTTCATCATTAAAAATAGGAAATCTAAAATCAAAAGTTTTATCCTCATTATGCAAAGTACTTTCTTCAAGCCTTCTGAAGAAATTTTTATCAATTTTACAAATTTCAGTTTCAAAAATTTCTTCAAGATATTTTAATCTTTTACTTCTTCTCTCTAATCTTCTTCTAGAATTTCGTTTTACTCTCCTCTCCTTTGCAGTTTTAGCCTCATCAAACAATCTTGCACCCCACATATCTTTTTTGTTAAAACGAAGAAGATTATAAGATAAATCACTTACTGCCCAACCTACAGAATTTGTACCAATATCAAATCCTAAGTAATAATCATTAAATTCTTGTTTCTTTTTTTCAATATTTCCTTTCATAAATCCTCCTTATTTATTAATAAAATTTTCCAAAAAAATTTGACAAATTTAAATTTTTATATTATAATTGCTACAGAATAGCTTAATACCTTTGTGAATTACATTACGAGTTCAAATAAAAAGTTATTCAAATCGCCCTAAAGGCTAACCTATATGTTTAGGTCAAACTCACGAAAGTGAGTTTTTTTTATTGTAAAACAACAAAGTTCACGGCTACTCACTTGATGAGTAGTATTTATTGAAGATTGGATTAACGATTATCCTAAAAAAATATTCGATTACAAAACACCTAGAGAAATTTTTTTATGTGACTAATTTATTCTTGCAATTTTTAAAACTATTTTAATACCAAGAAAACCTTTTATCATAGCATAGTTAAATTATAAGTATATAAACGATTTTTGTCAATATTTTTATTATTTAATATCATTTTTTTATGTGCCTTAAAATTTCCCGCAAAAAAAAGAGCCAGATTACTCTAACTCTCCTGTGTTTGATTTAAGTAGTCGGTTGGTCGGTGTATCCAACATCTCAGATACCTTTTGCAAGGTGTGGCAGGAACCCTTTCTGCCCTCAACTACTTATTTGTTACTTATATTATACCCATTTTTTTATTTTTTGTCAACTTTTTTCAATCTTCCACTAAATTTTCTGCTCTCTAATTTATAATCATTTATGGTATACATACTGGCAATAAAAAATTTATCTTTTGTTTTGTTTAGTTTTAAAGCCAACAAAACATTTTTTTCAAGGCATTTCACATACTCCAAACTTATTTTATTTTCATTTGGATTTATTCCAACATAATCCGGATTTTCTATTATATTCTCAACATCATCAATATATTTTATAACATCATAATGTTTTCTTTTTTCTATATGTCTTTTCAATCCATGTCTTGAATACTCAATTTCTGATAATTCAGATTTAATTCCCAATAAATCTTTAATGCTATCTTTTACTTTCATATACTCTACCTCTTTAGTATATTTTATCATAAATAATGTAAAATTTAAACTCGTATAAAAAAAGAGCTATCTTTACAGATAACTCTTTACTATGTAAGCACACCCAAGGTTGCTTAACAAAAAATGTACGGTACCTTTGTAGTTAGCTCAGAGTAAGCAATCTTACGGCACATAGAGTATTTTGCTTATGGCTGCTTCCGTCAAGACCTGACCAGGTTCGTAAAGCTCTATTGCGTAAGGACCCACTCGTCAACACCACTTTCAAAAGTCGGCTACACCCCTTGAAAATCTAACTTGGGAATTCAGTCCTGCTATAGCAGATTGCAGGTTACAGGGTACTGCTAACACCCCACCTAGTGCATGGCGGAGAGCGAGGGATTTGAACCCTCGAAACGCTTTTGACGTTTACACGATTTCCAATCGTGCTCCTTCGACCACTCGGACAGCTCTCCACAATACTTATATATTATAAAGTATTTTTTTAATTTAGTCAACAATTTTTAATTTCACTTTAAAAACTCTGAAATTTTAGTTGCTATTTCTTTTGGCTTTTCTGTATAAAAATTATGTGTAGTATTTTCTATAAAATAAACTTTTATATTTTTACTTCCTGTCTTTTTATATTTTTCAACTTTTTTATTTTTATACTCATAAGCATCTTTAGGTAAATCAGATAAAAGCAATAAAATTTCATCTTTCAATCCTAGTGAAAATATATCTTTGTAATCATCATACCTTATGTCAAATAAAAAAGATATTATATTTATATCCATATTCAAACCATTTTCTAAAATATAATTTCTTGAGTATTCTTTTTCTTCCTCTAAGGTAGTTTTCATATAATCATCTTCAAAAATTCCACCATCTAAGATAATTATTTTTTTCGCATATAAAAATCTTGAAAACTTTAATAATAAGTCTGCTCCTAAGGAATAACCCATTACTAAAGAATTTTTTGGAATAACCGATTTAATCCAATCTAAAAATTCTTTTTCATTTTTTATATTTACATCAATATTTGAATATTGTCCCGGAATATCTATATATTTTATTTCATATCCATATTTATTTAATTCTAAATTAAACTCTGTTGTAGTTTCAATTTTACTACCTAATCCAGATAAAAAATATATTTTCTCCATATTTAATAAAATTATCTCCTTAATTTCTACTTGAAATGAAAATTCCAAACATAACGCCAAGCAAACATAATACAACACTCAATATTATATAAATTATTGCCATAATGGGCTTGTTAATTTGAAATAAGTTATTTGCTTCTAATGAAAAAGTTGAAAAAGTTGTAAAGCCTCCACATACTCCAGTTTTGAAAAACAAAGTTACGTTTTTTGACCAATTATTTTTAACCGAAATACCAACAACAATCCCAATCAATATTGCTCCAAGCAAATTTGTTATTAGTGTTAAAATCGGAAATGTATTTTTATATGGAATTAAGCTAATTGAATATCTTAAAATCGCTCCAATAGCTCCACCTAATCCAACAACTAAAATCTCAATCATAAATACCTCTAAATTTTTTGAATCATAACCACATAAGGTGGATTATTTTTTTGATTTTCGAACAAAAATTTAAGAACAGTAAATTCTTTTTGTTCCAAATTTTTTAAAACCCTTGAAATCTCTGCACTCTCTATTTGTCCACATAAATGTCCTATGTAGAAAGTTATAAAAATTACTCCGTTTTTATTTAATTTTTCCAATAATTTTTTCAAACTTTCTTCAACATCGACTGCATTTGTAGTTATATTCTTATCTCCTTTTGGCAAATATCCCAAATTATACATTGCAAAATCAATATTTTCTTTTACATACTTGTCAAAATCTCTATGATTTTCTAAAATTAATTCATAATTTGAAAAATCTTCAAGCAATTTTTTTGAATTATCCAAAGCATCTTGTTGTATGTCGAAACAATAAAGTTTTTTTGGCTTTAAAATCTCTAAAATATTTTTAGAATCAAAGCCGTTTCCAACTGTCATATCCACAGCCACTTCGACATTTTCAACATAACTTTGCATAAAAAATTCTATTAAAGTTTTTGTATTATTTATTTTTACACCCACTGCAACTCTTTCCTTGTTCTAAAATTTCTTCAATATCACAGATATATAAATTTTCTTCTTTTTTAGTTATTCCTAAAATTCCGTCAAAAAATATTCTTGAATAAAAAGTTTTTTTCTCTTTTAAATATATTTTATAAGCAATACATTTTAAGAAAAATCTGTTAAATCTTTCCATCCCCTCATCATATTTTATTTCTTCCAAATAATAGTCCTCATCTCTAAAGGTAAGTTTTACATATCCGATTATATTTTCTTCCATAACCAAACTGAAATAAAATGTTGGAATGGATAAGTCCATACTGCCACTAATTCCGTATTTAACATAAAGCTCTTCAAACTCTTCTGGAGTAGCATTTTTCAATCCTATCATTACAAACTCCTTAAATATTCTATTTCTTCTCTATTAAGTTCTCTATAATTTCCTATTTTTAAATTTCCAAGTTTTATTTTCCCAAAGGCAATTCTCTCAAGAGAAACAACTTCATAGTCCAAAGTTTTAAACATTTTTCTTATCTGCCTATTTCTGCCCTCTTTCAAAAAAACTTTCGCCATATTATTTTTAAAATCAAAAATTTCAAATCTTGCTTTTCTTGTAATTTTCCCTTCAAGCGTTATTCCATTCGATAATTTTTTTAAATCACTCTCTTTTAAAGTTTTATCAACTTTTACAATATATTCCTTTTCGACATTATGGCTTGGATGAGTCAGCTTAAAAGCCAAATCTCCATCATTTGTTAAAAGCAAAAGTCCAAAGCTGTCTTTATCAAGTCGTCCAACCGGATAAATTCTCTCTTTAGACTCTATTAAATCAACTACAACTTTATCTTCGAAAGGGTCTTTAAGGGTACTTGCATAACCAACAGGTTTATTTAAAAGAAAATACCTCTTTTCTTTCTCTAAACTAATCTTTTTTCCCTCAACCACAATTTCATCATCTTCCGAAACGTCAAGACCTTTTTGTGCAACTTTTCCATTTACAAAAACTTTTCCATTTTCTAAAAGCAAATCTGCACTTCTTCTTGAACAATATCCGGAATTTGCAATAAATTTATTTATTCTCATCTTCTATTTCCATATTTTCATCTTCAACTATTTGATTTTTTTCTTCATCAGAAATAAATTTCTCTATATCGGGCAAATCTTTTAAAGATTTTAAATTAAATTGATTTAAAAAGTTTAGAGTAGTCTTATAGATTATCGGTTTTCCAATTCTATCAAGTCTCCCTGCCTCTGCAATAAAATCCTTTGAAAGCAAAGTTTCTATTGAGCTGTTACACTTAACACCTCTTATCTCTTCAATCTCTTGTCTGGTTATCGGCTGTTTGTAAGCAATAATCGCCAAAGTTTCTAAAGTAGAGTTCGTTAAATGTTTCATCGTTACTTTTTCAAAAAGCTTTGAAATAATCTCGTGAAATTCTTTTCTGGTCTTTATCTGATAGTGATTAGAAATTTTTTGAATAAAAAGTCCTCTCTTTTGAAATTCAAATTCTTCTACAAGTTCATCAGCTAAAACACTCGCCTCTTTTACAGAAATTTCCAAAACTTTTGCTATATCATCAATCTTTAAAGGGTCGCCATAAACGAATAGCAACTGCTCGATAACTTGTTTATATTCTCTACTATTCAACATCATCACCCACTAAATTAAGTTTAATATTCTTATCTTTATCTTGAAAAATACTTACAAAATTATTTTTTACAAGTTCTAAAATAGACATAAAAATTGTTATAAGCTCACTTTTTGTTCCATTATAAAAAATTAAATCTTCAAAATAAACTTCTTTCTTTTCAAAAATTTTTGTCTTTATCATAGAAATATACTTTTCTATTGGAAACAAATCTTTTTCTATAATTTTTTCAAAAGAATTTTCTTCTATCTTGTTCTTATACTGATTTATTATATTTTCCATTAAAGTCAAAAGTAAATTCACATCAGTATTTAAAATAATTTCCTTATCCTCTGTAATGTACTCAGTTATATCCGATTGCATTTTTGAATATGCTTTACTTCCCTCATTTTCCAAATTTTTAAAGTATTCTCCAACTTTTTTAAACTTTCTATACTCTATAAGTCTTTCGATAAGCTGTTCTTTTGTAACAATCTCTTCATCCTCTTCATCTGTAACTTTTGGAATAAGACTTCTCGATTTAATTTCAACCAAAGTGCTTGACATAAGTAAAAAAGCTGATATATCCGTATCTTCTCCATAAACGGAATTTTCTATTACTTCAAGATAATACTTTGTAATCTTACTTATCTCAATATCGTATATATCAACTTTTTGTTTTGAAATCAAATCAAGTAGCAAATCCAAAGGTCCTGAATATGCATCTAAATTAACAACTAATTCCATTACATTACCAACATAGATGCTATTTTAAGGATAAAACCACCAACAGTTTGAACTGCAGGAGTTAAAAATGTTCCGAAAGTTCTAGTCAATATAAGAGCAAGTAAAATGAAAGTTGTATAGTTTGAAAGTTTAAAATATTCATATTCAACTTCTCTTGATAAAAATGCACTTACAAAAATTGCACCGTCAAAAGGTGGTAAAGGTATTAAACCAATAATCCCAAATACAATACTAATTGAAAAAACATCTCTAAAAAGCATAAATAAAAATACACTTTTTGAGCCTATCATCAAATAAATTATTGCTGAAATCAAAGCTATCAAAAAACACATAACAGCATTTGATAAAGAATAAATTATTTTTCCCCAAAATCTATTTTTAAAATTACCCACATTCACTTGTAAAGGCTTAGCCCAACCAAATTTAAAAATCAAGAAACAAATAAAACCGGTTATATCAATATGATTAACAGGATTTAAACTTGTTGCTCCATTAAGTTTTGGTGTGTCATCTCCTAAAGCCAAAGCAACATTTGCTTGAAAAATTCTACAAGCTATAATTACAAACATTATAGCAATAGCGACAACTAAATGTTCCATTAAAAAGTCCATACTACCTCCTATTCATTTCATTTAAAATAGCCATAGCCGTTTTAAAATCATTTATCTCTCCATTAAAATACATTTTCTTTAAATCCTCAAAATGAATTTTTACAATACTTAAATTCTCATCATCATCTTCAGGTAATTTAGAAGAAAACAAATCACAAGCTCTATAAATTACTGTTTTTTCAGTACAAAATCCAATGCTATTATATCCTTCAAAAACTTTTTCTAAATTTTTTGAACTAAAACCAATCTCCTCTTGCAATTCCCTAAGAGCGGTTTCTTCGTAATTTTCTCCATCTTCAACAAGTCCTGCAGGAATTTCCAAAACGTCCATTTCAACCGGAAATCTAAATTGTTTTACTAAATAAACATAACCGTCTTTGTCAATCGGAAAAATGGCAACAGCATCTTTATGCTCAACAATTTCTCTTTTCAAAACTTTTTCTTCAGTTTCAAAATATTCGAGTTTTAAATCTAAAATTCTACCCTTAAAAATTTCTTCTGTTTTTATTTTTTTATACATCTTAATTTTTCCTTTTTCTCATCAGCTATTCTTATCATTTCTTTAGACTGTCTTATAGTTGTTTCATTGATATTTGCTCCACCTATAAGTCTTGAAATCTCCATAACCTTATCTTCATAATCTGCACATAAAACTTTTGACAAAGTTGTATCTCCAACAGTTTCTTTACTGATTATAAAATGTGTATCGGATAAAACTGAAATTTGTGGTAAATGAGAAATTACTAAAAGTTGATGATTTTTAGAAATTTCAGCAAGTTTTTCTCCAACAATTTGAGCCGTTACACCACTTATACCCGTATCAATTTCATCAAATACAAGAGTTGAAATCTTATCTCTATCGGATAAAACTTTTTTAAAGCCCAACATAATACGGCTCATTTCTCCACCTGATGCAATCTTGTAAATCTCTTGTAAAGCCTCTCCTTTATTTGTAGAGATTAAGAAATTCACTTCATCAAAACCAATATGTGTAATTTTATTGTTCGTCTTTATATCTATTTTAAAAATTGAATTTTTTAAATCCAAATCTAAAAGTTCTTTCTCAATTAATTTTTCTAATTTTATTGCAATTTTTTTTCTTATATTTGAAATTTCATTTGCAAGATTTTTATATTCATTGCTCAAAGTTTTAAGTTTATTGTTCTCTTCTAAAAGCATATCCTTTGAATGCTCAAGCAAATATAAATCTTCTTCCAAAGAATTTTTATACTTTATAAGACCTTTTTTATCCGTTCTATGTTTCCTCTTTAAGTCATTCAAAAGATTAAATTTTTCTTGTAAAATCATCAAACTCTCTTCGTCGATATAAATACTTGAATGATAATTTTGTAATTTTTCGAAAAGTTCTTTTAATTCAAAAGAAATATTTTCTAAATCCTCACTAAATTTAACATTTTTATCATTTTCTTCCAACAACAAAACATTTCTATTTATTTCATTTAAGAAAGAAAAAATATTCAATTCTGAATTTTCTCCGTCAAAAAGTTCAACTAAATTTGAACAGCATGATAAAATTGTTTGACTGTTATTAAATTTATCAATTTCATTCTCGATAAATTCTTCATCTAAGGTTTCAAGTTCTAAACTGTTTAGCTCTTCAATTTCTTCCTTTATTTCAGCAATATTCTCATCGAAATTACTTACTTTATTTTTTAATTTCTTTAAATTTAAACTTGTCTTTTTTATTTTTCCGTATAACAATTCTAATTTTTTTAGTTTTTCTTTAAAAGCATCATCACAAAAACTATCCAAAACATCGACAAAATTAGTTCTATTAAATAGAGTGTAACTGTCATGTTGTCCACAGACATTTAAAATATTTATCATAATTTCAGATAGGATTGAATTATTTACCGTTTTGTTATTTATCTTTGAAACAGAACGTCCGTTTTTATTTATATTCCTTGAAATAACAAGCATTTTATCTTCAATTTCTATATCTAAATTAAGCATCTCAAATTTATTTTTCAAAATTTCTTCTTCATAATTTGATAGAAAAAAAACTCCTTCAACATAAGCATTGTCAGTACGTTTACCGATGAAAGAAGTATTAGCTCTCCAACCACAAAGCAAAGAAATGGCTCCAATAATTATAGATTTACCGGTTCCGGTTTCTCCTGTTAAAATGTTAAGTCCTTCAGTAAAAGAAATTTTTGTTTCATCAACAATAGCTAAATTCTTTATATATAATTCAGATAACATACTATCCCTACCTTAAAAGTTTCTTTATATCTTCAATAACCTCATCTAAAAATGATTTATCATCAACTGCAATAAAAATCGTATCCGTTCCCGTAACAATTCCGCTTACCATTTTAAGTTTAGCACTTTCAATGTAAGTTCCACAAATACTTGCTGTATGTGGAATTGTCTTTATGAGTATCATATCTCCATTATGTTTCATAGATAAAATGGCAAGTTTACAAATTTTATTAAGTCTTTCATCTAAAGAGTCATACATAGAATCGACAACTTTGTACTTATACTCCCCGTTTTTATTTTGTACCTTTAAAATTTTTAACTCTTTAATATCTCTTGAAACAGTAGCTTGTGTAGAATGAATACCCTTTTTTTCTAAACACTCGGAAAGTTCCTCTTGTGTCTTTATCTCGTTATTTTCTACTAAATCTAAAATAATTCTCTGTCTTGTATATTTTTTCATAAAATCCTCTTAAAAAATTCCTTTAATAAGCGCTAATTTTTCTTTATTTCCATCTCCACCAAGAATTGGGGAATCAATTATTTCAAGCACTTCAAGTTTATTTGCAAGTGCATAAAGTTTTACTTTTTCAATAACATTTCCTATAACTTTTTCGGACTTTACAATCCCTTTTTTATTTAAACTTTTGCCCTCACATTCAAATTGTGGCTTTATAAGTGCAACAATTTTGCTATCCTCTTTTAAAAATTTATACAAATTTTCAAAAATATATTTTAAAGAAATAAAAGAAACATCAATAGAAATAAAATCTACTTTTTCACCTATCACTTCAAAATCTAAATATCTAAAATTTGTGTTTTCCAAGCTCACAACTCTTTCATCATTTAACAAACTATCTACAAGTTGATTCGTTCCTACATCTATTGCATAAACTTTTTTTGCTTTTTCGTTAAGCATAATTTGAGTAAAACCACCGGTTGAAGCTCCAATATCCATACAAACCAAATCTTTTAAATCAAGTTCAAAATTTTTAATTGCTGAGTCTAATTTTATTGCACCCCTACCAACATATGTATCTTCAACAGTAGAATTTACAGTAACTAAATTCTCATCAACAAGTAAAGATGCTTTTTCTATAACTTTTCCGTCATAAAAAGCTCTTTTTTCTAAAATAATGTTCTTTGCGTGAGTTCTTGACTTTGCAAGACCAAGTTTAAGTAAACAAATATCAGCTCTTTCCATTAGTAAGTCCTTTTTTTCATAAAATCTATAAAATTTACAAAAAATTCCTTTTTTCCGGAAATTTTATTTATCTCTTCAAAAGCAAATTTATTTAACTTTTCTATTTTTTCTTCGACTTCAGTTTTCCCCAAAATTGTAGCAAAAGTTTTTTTATTTAGTCTTATATCCTCATCAAAATCAAACAAATCATCTTGAAGTTGGAATACAAGTCCTAAACTTTTAGCATAGTTTTCCAAGCAAATTAAATCTTTATCGCCTGCTCCTGCAAGTTTTGCCCCTGCTAAGATAGATGCCTTGAAAAGTTCTCCTGTTTTTAAAGAATTTATAATTTCAATGTCGTTTAAAGATTCTATTTTATTTTCAAGGTCTAAAAATTGACCGTAAATCATTCCATTTATACCACTTGAATTTAAAATTATTTCACTTGAAGATAGTGCATTTTTGATTTCATAAATATTTCCAAGACTTTTTATAGCCTTAACCATAATCAAATTAGCATTATTTAAAAGCTCATCGCCGACTAAAACGGCATTTGACTGTCCGAATTTTCCATAAACGGACAGAACTCCACGTCTAAATTTATCATCGTCCATTTCAGGCAAGTCGTCATGAACTAGAGAATAATTGTGAATAAGCTCAATGGCAACGGAAAAATCTAAAGCCAAATCACAAACTTCCTTGTAACTTTTATAAGCCTCTAAAAGCAAAATAGCCCTTATTCTCTTTCCACCAACGGAAAAAGAATAAGCACACATTTTTTCAAACTCATTTTCATTTTTATAAACTAAATTAAGTCTATCTTCAATAATTTGTTTATCTTTTTTAATTAAACTTAAAAATTTTTCCATTACAATTCCAAACTCACTTGTCCGTCTTCTAATGTCTTTTCAACAAATTTTTTCTCTTCATCTTCTGCTTTTTCATCAAATAAAAATAGTCTGCCCTCTTCTTTTTCCAATATTTCAACTAATTCTTTGTGAAGTTTCATTCCCTTTTTATATAATTCAATACTCTTTTCAAGGCTTAATTGTTCCTTTTCCAGAGTATTTACGATTTTTATAAGTTCTTCTATTCCCTTATCGTAATTTTCTAATTTAATTGCCATCTACAATCTCCTTAACATCAGAAATAATCTCTCCATTAGAAACTTTAAGTTTCAAAGAATCTCCTACATTTACAGCTTTAATATCCTTTACAATCTCATCATTCTCATTATAAATAATGCTATAACCTCTTTGTAAAACACTATTTGGATTAATAATCTCTAAAGATTGTCTTTTAAAATCAAGTAACTGTTTATTATAATTAAAAACTGCGATAATCTTTTCATCTAAAGACTTTTTCAAATTCTCCAAATTTTCCTTTAATGTAGTTATTCTATTAGCCGGATTATAATATTCCAATTCTTTTTTCAAATGTTCCAGCTGAATTTTATCAGCAGAAATTTCTTCCAATATATTTTTATTAAGTTTCTTCTCAGCCTGAGATAAAAATTCTCTTATTTCGTCCATACTAACTGATGAAAGCTCTGCTCCTGCCGTTGGAGTTGCTGCTCTTTTATCCGCAACAAAATCCGTAAGCATTGTATCTATCTCATGTCCAACAGCTGATATAATTGGTTTTTTACAATTAAAAATGGTTCTAATAAGATTTTCATCATTAAACGCATTCAAATCTTCAAAAGAACCTCCACCTCTACCAACTATAATTGTATCAATAAAATCTAGCGAATCTAAGTACTTAACGCCCTCAGCTATCTCATCACTTGCACCAATACCTTGCACCTTTGCAGGATAAAAATAAATATTTGCAATTCTATATCTTCTTCTTAAAGTATTTAAAATATCACGAATTGCAGCTCCATTCTTAGCTGTAACAACTCCAATATTTTTAGGAAACTTTGGAATAGGCTTTTTAAATTCAACATTAAAAAGACCCTCCTTTGAAAGCTTTTCCTTTAAGGCTAAAAATTGTTCATATAAATTTCCAAGGCCAACCCTTTCAACATTTTTACAAAGTATTTGGTAGTAACTTCCCTTTTCGTAAGTCATAATAGTTCCGGTTACAACAACCTTTTGTCCGTCAGTAAGATTTAAACTACTTGCAATCGGAACTGTTTTAAAGACTACACATTTAAGCACAGCTTCATCATCTTTGATGCTAAAATAACTATGACCACCGGACTTTTTAAAATTAGATACTTCACCTTCAACACTAATATTGGATAAAAAAGAATCTCTTCTAAGTATATTGGAAATATACTTACTAACCTCTTTTACCTTAAATGTTGTCATCAAAATTCTCCTATTAATAAACCATTAAAAGTACCCCTGAAATAACAAAAATACTCAAAATAGGTAATATATGTTCCTTCAATGATTTTATAGATAATTTAGGTACTGCTATGAAAGCCATTAAACTACAAACAACCGGAACATAAAAAGCAACCATTAAGTAAAACTGTCTCCAACGTAAAAAGTTTACATTCATACTGTATTTAAAAAATACGAAAATAGCAATACAAATCGCACTAAAAATAGGATAAACAATCCATTTTCTTTTATCAGCAGTTCCTACTAAATAAGTTGACACAGCAATCCCTATAAAAGGAATAGCAATAAATCCAATTAACAATAAAGTATTTAATAAACCCATAGCAAACTCCCAAAATTAAATTTTATTTTTTGCTCGAACAATAGTTCCAAGTATTCCATTTACAAATTTATATGAGGCGTCAGTGGAATATTTATTAGCAATCTCAATAGCCTCATTTATGGCAACACTCTCAGGAATGTCGTCTAAATAATAAATTTCGTTAACTGCAACTCTAAGAATCGCCAAGTCAATCTTAGCTATTCTACTGTAATTCCAGCAACCCTCTAAATTTTCTTTTATTATGTTGTCAATATCATCAATATTATCGATTATAGATTTACAGTTTTTTCTAATATATTTAAGCTCATTACTTGGTAAATCAAAATATTCGATAAAACTTTCTATCTCATCACATTTAAAACTGTTGTGGATACTTAATTGATATATCAACTTCATACACCACTCACGTGCCTCACTTCTAGTCATAAAACCTCTCTACTTTTCAACAGACTCAATGCAAATATTAACTCCTAAAACTTTAATACTTGTCATTACTTCTACTTTTAATTTTATATTTTCTTGAATTTTCTTTACAATTTCTTCAAGTTTTTGTCCATACTCAACAGAAACTTTAACAGAAATTTCTATTCCACTTTCTAGAAAATTAATTTCTATTCCTTTTTTAGAATTTTTTGCATTAATTTTTTCAGCATCAGATGGAACACCAACGATAGATTTTACTCCTTCAACTTCAATAGTTGCCATAGCGGTAATCATATAAAAAATATCGTTAGATATTTTGATGCTACCATTTTCAAACTTATTTTTATTCATAATTAATACACCTCCACTTATTAAGTATTATACCATATTTTCAATTTAGATAATTTTTCAAAGGTAAATATGGTGAAATAAAAATTTCATTTTGAAATTCTCTATTTGTAACTTTCATTATATCAAAATTAGCAAATTTATTCAATTAAAATTAAATATTTATACAAAATAAAAATTTTTTTTAATCAATCTAATATATTTTTTTAATAAAAAATAAAAAAATAACATGAAAACAGTTAGAAAAACAATTTACTATATGTTATATATAACAAAAATCTGAAATCTCCTTGTTTCAAAACAAAAAGCCAACGAAATGTTGGCTTTTTATCTTACATATTTTTTCATAGTATATTTTTTATTTTTAACATCAAATACTTCTATATAAGGCACTCCTTCAATATAATGCCAACATTCAATATATATAGGTTCAATTTCCAATAAACGTTCACTTTCTAAAAGTGAATAATTTTTGTATGAACTTGGATATTTTTCTTTAAATATTTCACAAAATGTTTTATTTTCAATAGGTCTCCCGACATCACAACATATCCCATTAATCTGAATATTATCAATACATAGAGACACATTAGGATTTACAATTATCTGATTATATTTTTTAAAGTTTTTATCCGTTTGAAAATAAAATTTTCCATCTATTACAATTATACTCACCATTCTTGATGTTACAAAGTCATCTTTTGATGTTGATAACACCATAAATTTACTTCTTCCAATTTTTTCAAAGAATTTAGAATATTTTTCTTTAAACATCATATTCTCCTTTCAATTACTTCGTATAATAATATATTGCAAGTTGCGTTCTATCTCTAAGTTCTAACTTTTCTAAAATTCCTGAAATATAATTTCTAACAGTTCCCTCACTTAAAAATAATTTTTCAGAGATTTCTTTATTAGATAATCCCTTAGCAATTTGTTCTAATATTTCAATCTCTTTTTGAGTTAAAAGATTAAAATCTTTTTTTGTAGTATTAAAAAGATTTTTTAAATTCAGTTCATTATCTAAAATTTTATTTCCAAGACTTACACTTTCTATCGCAGGAATTAGTGATGCAACATTATCCTTTAAAATAACTCCTAAAACACCTTTGTTTAAAGCTCTAATTATATCATCTCTATCATTGAAAGTTGTTAAGAGCATTATTTTGGCATCTTTGTTAAATTCTAAAATTTCTATTGCAACATCAACTCCATTTACTTCTTTCATTCTTATATCCAAAATTACTACGTCAATTTTATTTTCTTTGTATGTTTCAATCGCTTTTTTTGAATCTGTTGTTGCAAGTACAATCTCATACCCACTTTTTCCAAGTATGGTACTTAAAGCGTTTAACACCAAAGAATCGTCATCAACCATTAAAATTTTCATTACTTTTCACCCTTATCTATCGCAATATTTATCTTAAATCCATTATCTGTAATTACATTGAAAAGTCCTCTGTACTTTCTTGCAATTTCCTCCATCGACAAAATCCCAAGTCCATCGCTCTTTTCAAATTTTATATCCTTTCCATTATCAAAAATTGTGATAATATATGCCTTTTCATTTTCAATAATTTTAACTGTAAAGCTATCTCCATTTGAATGTTTTGTAAAATTAGCAAAAGCCTCTTTAACAATACTTAAAATATCAAAACTCAAATTTTCATTCATTTTCGTTTTTACTTTATAAATCAATTTTGTTTTAACATTAGGAATATCAATTAATTTTCCAATATAACTTTCCAAGTCAAAAGACGATTTATACATATTGTGAATTATTTTTCTTATATCAACCATTCCGATGGATAAATTTTCTCTAATTCTTTCAATAGAAGTTTTAACCTCTTTGTCTTCAACTATAAATTCTAAAGCTCTAAGCTCTAAAATAGGCGCTGAAATTGTATGTCCTATCGAATTGTGCAATTCTTTTGAAATTTTTTCTCTTTCTTTTAAAATATTTTCATAATTTTTTCTTTCTTCTTCAAGATATAAATTTTTTAAATTCTTTTGAAGTTTATATTTTTCTTTATGAAAATTCAAAAATTCTCTATGATAGAAAATTTTTCTCTCATAAAGTTCTCTATCATATTGAGATAGACAAATTATAAGCAAAGAAAGTGCTAAAAAATCAAATTCTCCGGTAATTAAAAACACCAAAAATATCGGAACATTGTATATCGATTTTTTATACAAAGCGTATATTAAAACAAAGCTAAAAAATCTAAATTCCGGAAAAAAATACATTAAAACCGAAAAAATCACAGACAAAACAAAGCTGTAATAAATATTTTCTTCAATTTCTACAATAAGCATAAAGCACAAGGAAACTAAACTAAAAATTGCAATATTAATTGCTCCTATGCTATCTGAAAACAAAAACATTAAACTTAATAAAAAATATTTTAAAAATACCATATCATCACCAAATATATTTTACCACATTTTTCAAAAAATTACATTTGTCATATTGATAAAATTACATAATACACTAATTTTTTAAAAAATTTGTTGATATAATATTGGTGAGGTGATAATTATGATTATAAAAATAGAAGATTTAATTAAAAGTTTTAAAGAAAAAATTGTTTTAGACCATTTTAATTTATCTCTTGAAAAAGGAGATGTACTTGGACTTATAGGTCCAAACGGTTGTGGAAAGACGACTTCAATAATGTGTATGCTTTCTCTTTTGAAATATGACAGTGGAAATATTGAGGTTTTTGGAAAAAAAGATATTTCTAGTGAATATGAAATTAAGAAAAAAATTGGAATTGTTCCTCAAGAACTTGCTGTTTTTAATAATTTAACTGTAAAAGAAAATATCGACTATTTTTGTGGTCTATATATATATCTAATAAAAATGAAAGAAAAAGGCTTGTAAATGAAGCTATTGAATTTACAGGACTTCAAAGTCATGAAAAAATGTTGGAAAAGAAGCTATCAGGTGGGCTTAAAAGACGTTTAAATATCGCTTGTGGTATTTCACATAAGCCTGAACTTGTAATTTTAGACGAGCCAACAGTTGCAGTAGATGCTCAAAGCAGAAAGTTTATCTTAGATGGAATTAAAAATTTAGCTGAAAATGGATCATCAATTCTTTATACTACTCACTATTTAGATGAAGCTGAATATCTTTGCAATAAAATTTCTATTATGGATAATGGAAAAAATATCTTAACCGGAGATATGCAAACTTTGATTAATGGAGTAAGTGTAAAAGAAAAGATTACAGTTGTAGGTTTTATAAAACCTGAAATTATTTCAATCTTAGAAAAACAAGATGAAGTAATTGATGTTGAAGCGAAGGAAAATCAAGTAACTTTTAATTATTCTAGTGATACAGGAAACATTAAAAAATTAATTCATTTACTTGATGAAAACAATGTAGTTTATGAAGAAATTTTTTCAAAGAAACCTAAACTGGAATATATTTTCTTAGAAATGACAGGAAAGGAGCTTAGAGAATAATGGGAATTTTATCTGCTTTAAAAGTAAATTTGCTACATTTAACTAGAGATAAACTAACTTTATTTTGGAATACTTTTTTCCCTATAATTTTAGCTACGTTTTTTTGTCTTATAATTCCTAATATTGGCAAAAATTTTGATAAAGTAAATGTTGGAATTAACAAAAACAATCCACATGAATACATTTTAAAACAAATTCCATATCTTAATCTTAAAGAAGTAAAAGAAGATGTTCAAACAGATCTAAAAAATAAAGAATATAAAGCATTTATAGAAGATGATTTATCTTTAAAAATTATATCATCTAATTCAGAAGTTATGGTTGTTAAAAATATCCTTGACCAAATAAAACAAATGTATGAAACTAAAATTAATCAGGAAGAAATTATAAAAAATATTGATAAAGATTTTATAGAGGACAAAAACCATGGTGTTACAGGTGTTGAACCCATACTTTTTTCAATAATTATTATGGCAAGTCTATATACTATGTTTGATGGCGTTATCTACATAGATAATATATTATATGATTCGTCTGATTTTGCAGTAAGAATGTTAGTTTCTCCAATAAAAAAATCAACTTATTTGCTAAACGGAATAATATCTGCACTTATACTTACAGGTTTTAATTCTACATTATTGATTATTTATTTAAAACTTGTATTTGGGATAACCCCGATAACAAACTATTTGGCTTCAATAATTACAATAATTATTATTATGATTTTTGGAATTACATTAGGAATGTTCCTTGCCGTTACACTAAAAACTAAAACAGAAACTAAATCTATGGTTGGACTTGGATGTATTCTTCTAATGAATTATACTTCAGGAATGATGGGCTCAAGTGTAACAAATGCTATAACTTCAGCTTTCCCTATAATAAAAAAGATAAATCCTACAATATATATGGAAAATGCCTTATTAGGTGTAAATATCGCAAATGACAATAGCTACTTGATTTCAATGGCTAAGTATGTAATTCCATTTACTCTAGTTTTATTTGGAATTGCATTAGTATATTTGAGGAGGCATAAGTATAATGATATTTAAAAATTATATGAAAATATTTATTAAAAATATAAAAGCCGTTTTAGTTTCTTTCATAATTTTTATGGTTATGTTGATTGTATTTACCAGTTCAAAAAATAATGACGTTGAATTTAAACCTATGAAGCTGAACTTAATGATAAATGATGAAGATAAAAGCGAAGAGTCAAAAGCCTTAATAAATTATTTAAAAGAAAAACATAATGTAAAAGAAGAAAAAATTACGGAAAGCGAAGCAAGAAAACAAATTGTTGAGGATAAAATTATAGCTTATATGGTAATTAATAAAGATTTTAAACAAAATTTGTTAAATAATAAAAAAGCAATTTCGATTTTAGCACCAACAAAAACTTCATATATAACCTTTTTAAAAATAGATTTAAAAAGTTATCTCAATTACACATTGTCTGCAATAAATTCAAATGTTGATCAACAAGAGGTAATAAATACATTAAAGAAAGAGATTGATGTAAAGATAATAGATACTAAATTATATAATCAAGAACAAGGACAAGAAGCCTTTAACACTACTTTTTTAATCTTAAGTTATATAGTTTTTACGAGTATAATTTCAATAATTATAAATATTGATGCTGAATTTAAAAAAGAAAGTCTTTTAAAAAGAATGGCTTTATCCCCTTATAGTCAAAAATCACAAACTTTACAACAATTTTTAGCTCAGGTAATAATATCTATATTAATATCAAGTTTTTATTTAGCTGTTTCAATATCAAGAGTGAATAAATCAATAGCTAAAATTGATTTAATATATATGAGTTTAGCAGTATTTATATTTTCATTTACTGCAATTTCACTAGGACAACTACTTGTATCAATTTCAAAGGATGTAAAAGTTGTAAATGGTGTAAATTCTGCTTTCACATTAATAATGGCATTTTCATCAGGAGTATTTTTACCAATGAAATTCTTACCACAAGGATTAATAAATGTTTCTAAATTTATGCCACAATATTATTTTGTAAAGTTTTTAGAAGAAATAAATTTTGAAAAATTTTTACTATTTGTTGCATCACAAGTTATATTCATAGTATTTTATACACTACTAGGAATATTCATAAAAAGATACAAATTAAAAGAAGTCGCTTAAACGACTTCTTTTAAAATTTAATTTATTTATTTTTTCCTTTATACATTGTTTTGTATTTCATTCCAATTGTTCTGCTTATATAATTTGAAGATATTGCACAAATTATTAGAGTAAACAATGTTGTAATATATAACTGGTTTTGATTTCCTATTATCCATGATACAATCAAAACAAAAATTCCTCCTGCAATAAAGACAACTCCTGAAAATTTATTTGCATAGTTAAAAACTATATCGTTATTCATTGTCCATTTGTTCCTTATTGCAAATTCACTTTCTTTTTTAACTCTTCTAAGATAAATTCCATAAAATACAATTAGTACAGCTATCAAAGAAAAAACTATTCTAATTACAAAAAAAGGAATTTCCATTTTTGAATTTTTTAACATAAGTTTTAAAACTGAAAAAGTAAAATAGTTACACATAATGGAAATAAGTAAATTTACAAAGGCAACAACAGTTACTCCCGTAGGATAATTTTCATCAGAAAATTTTTTCTTTACTCTTTTTAAATAAGTTATTCCAAAGAATGATAAAACGACATTTATGATTGCAAATGTGTAAATCATATATGAGCCGATAAAAACTTCTTTTCCATTTTTAATAAAAGCCAAAACAGATGCTGGCAATACAATAAATCCTGCTGTTGCAAGTATTATTGGAGTTATTGCTAAAATTAATAATAGTTTTAAAAATTTATTCATATATTAATCCTCATATCCATATTTTTGGTAAAATTCTTTTTTGTATTCTAAAAATCTGTCTTCTCTAATCGCTTGTCTAATATTTTCCATAGTTTTAAGTAAAAATCTCAAATTATGGATTGATAAAAGTCTTGCTCCTAAAATTTCATCAACATTTATTAAATGTCTAATATATGCTCTTGTATGATTTTTACAAGCATAACAATCACATTCATCATCAAGTGGAGAAAAGTCTTTTGCATATTTTGCATTCTTTATAACAAGTTTTCCTTTTGAAGTCATCGCAGTTCCATTTCTTGCAATTCTAGTTGGAAGAACACAGTCAGCCATATCAATTCCTGCCTCAACCGCCTCAAATAAATAATCAGGCGTTCCAACACCCATTAAGTATCTTGGCTTATTTTCCGGCATAAATTGTGCTGTGTAGTTCAAATATTCAACCATAATTTCCTTAGGTTCTCCAACACTAAGTCCACCGATTGCATAACCCGGTAAATCCATATCAATAGTAGCAAGAGCAGATTCTCTTCTCAAATCTTTAAACATTCCCCCTTGAATAATTCCAAAAAGAGCTTGTTTATCCGTATTTTTATGATAATCTTTACATCTCTTTAGCCAACGTAAAGTTCTCTCCATAGAATTTTTAACATAATCATAGCTAGCAGGATATGGAGCACATTCATCAAAAGCCATCATAATGTCTGAGCCTAAATCATTTTGAATTTCCATTGATTTTTCAGGAGAGATAAAATGTTTTGAGCCGTCAATATGCGACCTAAATTCAACGCCCTCTTCAGTTATTTTTCTAATATCCCCAAGACTAAAAACTTGAAAACCACCACTATCTGTTAAAATCGGTTTATCCCAATTCATAAATTTGTGAAGTCCTCCTGCCATTCTTATAATCTCTTGACCGGGCTTTAGATATAAATGGTAAGTATTTCCAAGTATTATTTGTGAGCCAATGTCTTTAAGTTCATCAACATTCATAGCCTTTACAGTTGCACGAGTTCCAACCGGCATAAAGATTGGAGTTTCAATAACTCCTCTATTTGTATAAATCTTTCCAAGCCTTGCATTACAATCCTTAGACTTTTTTATCAATTCATATTTTAATTCCATTATTTCTCCTTTTTAATTAGCATTGCATCTCCAAAGCTAAAAAATCTATATCTATTTTTTGTTGCCTCATTATAAGCATTCATTATTATTTCTTTTGATGAAAAAGCACTAACAAGCATTATTAAAGTTGACTTTGGCAAATGGAAGTTTGTAATCAAACAATCTACAACTCCAAACTCAAATCCAGGATAGATAAAAATATCGGTATCTCCGTTACAAGCAACTAATTTCCCATATTTTTTATAAACTGTTTCCAAAGTTCTAACACTTGTAGTTCCAACAGCAAAAACTCTATTTCCATTTTCTTTTGCAGAATTTATAATTTCAACACTTTCTTTAGAAATTTCATAATATTCTTCATGCATTTTATGTTCCAAAACATTATCAACCTTTACAGGTCTAAAAGTGCCAAGTCCAACATGAAGTGTTACCCTTGCAATCTTAACACCTTTTTCCTTCAATTTTTCCAAAAGTTCATCTGTAAAATGAAGTCCTGCAGTTGGTGCAGCAGCAGAACCATTATGTTTTGCATAAACGGTTTGATACCTATTTTTTTCTTCCAATTTTTCGTGAATATAAGGTGGTAGTGGCATTGTTCCAAGTTCATCTAAAATCTCCTCGAAAATTCCATCATAAGAAAATTTAACAAATCTCTCTCCATCAACGCTTATTCCAACAACTTCTCCAACTAATTTTCCATTTCCAAATTCTACCTTTGAGCCGATTTTCATTTTCTTACCCGGTTTTACCAAAGTTTCCCAAGTATTATCCTCATGTTTTTTCAAAAGTAAAACTTCGATTACCTCTTCCTTATTCGGTCTTGAACCGAAAAGTCTTGCAGGAATTACTTTCGTATCATTTATTACAAGTACATCACCTGAATTTATATATTCTACTATATCCTTAAAAACTTTATGTTCTAAATCGAAATTTTCTCTATTTACAACTAAAAGTTTTGAACTTGATCTATCCTTAAGCGGAAACTGAGCAATCAAAGACTCATCAAGCTCAAAATCAAAATCATCCGTTTTTAAACTTTTCATTAACTCTCTTCCTTCTATATAAAATATAAAATACATCTACAAGATTATATTATATATTGTTTTTCAATATTTTTCAAATTTTTTAAATTGTTTTTTATATCAATAGATTATAATTATCAAAATTATTGACAAAAAAATTTTTTTGTGCTACCATCAGGTTGATAGGAAGTGTGCTTTCTATATTTGTGTCTGCAGATAGAATATCTTTTAAAAAAGGAGCTGAGTTTTTATGTCAGCATTGATAGCAGCAGCATGGGTTTATGGTCCTCAAGCTGTAGCATGGGTTATAGCAAATGGTCCTATGCTAATTCAAATGGGAGCAGCTGCATTTGTTCTATTGAGTCAAATGTTTGGCTAAACAACAAGGATACATTAACTGTAGCCTCTTACATATTTTATTAGGAGAGTTTTATGATTTTAAAAAAATTAAGCCATTCTTTTGAAAATTTTTCAATTTATGTTGAAAATATAAATTTTGATAAGGGAAAAATTTATGCACTCATTGGAAAAAATGGTGCAGGTAAAACGACATTAATGAATGCAATAACAAACAATTTAAATTTAAACGGAAATATTGAAATGGATATTGATGAAGATAAAATTCTTTATATTCCAACTGAACTTAACGCCTATGAGTTTTTAACTGTAAAAGAGTTTATAAATCTTTTGTTAAAACATAATGATACAAACTCAAATTACGATTATGTTATAGAAAAATTAAATTTAAAAAACAAAGAAAATGAATTAATTGCAAATCTTTCACAGGGAATGAGTAAAAAAATCGCTCTATCTCCTATATTTATACGAAATTTTGATTTTTTAATTCTGGATGAACCATTTAACAGTATAGATATAAACTATATATTTGAGCTTAAAATCTATCTAAAAGAGATTTCTAAAGATTGTGCTATTTTGATTTCTTCACATATTTTAGATACTCTTTCAGATATATGTGATGAATTTTTTATAATGAAAGATGGAAAAATTGTAAAAATTTTAGATAAAAGTACAGAAAATTTGGAGAGTGAAATTCTTGAATGTATTTAAGATAAATTTTGAAGTTTTTAGGAAAAGATTTAAAATAAAAAATATTTTTAACCTAATAGAATTCTTTGTATCAATACTATTTATGATTTCATTAATACATATTGGATTTATTCTATTTGGCAAGTATGAAGATATGTATCTTCTAAAAAGTTTATTCTTTTTTACAATAATTATTGAGTTTGTCTTCCCAAACTATAATTTAAACAATAAATTAAAACTAAAATCATTTTTTGGAAAATTAAAAACTGAAGAAATAGAAAGATACTATTCTTCAAAAAGTTTAATTAGATCTTTGATAATAGGTTTTTTTGTGTTTATTCCATACAGATTAGATTTGATAAATGTAAGCCTATTCTATATGACAATTGTATCATTGCTATTTTTAGTTGTTATAGGACTTAGAAAAATATTCAATAAAGTTGATTTTCAGTCATTTTTACTATTGATTAGATTTAGTATAATGTTTTTGCTTTTAGTATTTGTAAAAAAAGGAACTGGAGAGATTATAAAAAATTTTGCAAATAAAATTTCTTTTTTTATTTACTTTTTAGTATTTTTTGCCTTTGTCCATATATCAATAAAAATATTAAATTCTATAAAGTCAAATTATATTAAAAAACATAATTTTTCAAAATTTTTAACAAATTCAGAAAAATATTTTGGATATAATTTTTTATATGTTATAAGAAATGGAAATTTTCTAAGGAACATATCCTTATTTTATACAATATCAATTTTGACGATTTATAGAGAAACAATTGAAAATGCAATAATTGCTTTTACTATTTCAGTTGTTTTAAATGGAATTTCAAATTTATTTGCTATTTTCAAAATAGAACATAATCGTTTTAATTTTATATATGATAAAAATTCATTAAAAAATATAAACAAACTTAAAATAACAGATAATATAAAACTTCATCTTATTTCAACGATTTTTATGTTTCCTGTAATTTATTTTAAAGTCGGATTGATTTTAACAGTGAAAATAACTTTTATATCAACACTAATTACTATATTTTCAACGGTTGTAGTATTAAATTTTATACAAAACAAGAATTATAAATACAATAAAAATGATATAATTATAACTATAATTGTAACCTTAATACTAACAATAATTGGAACTAACTTAATAGTATAGAGCGAACCATTCCCCGATTCTTTGCATCGGCTGGGTCCCCGGGAACCTTGTTGTTCCACAACAAAAAAAGTAACGGTTAAATAATCGTTACTTTTTTATTCTACCAAAATGTTTATATGCTTTATCCGTTACAATTCTTCCTCTACTTGTTCTGCTTAGAAAGCCTATTTGTAGTAAATAAGGTTCATAAACATCTTCTATTGTAACCCTTTCTTCTCCGGTAGATGCAGCTATTGTATCAATCCCAACAGGTCCCCCTGAAAAATTATCTATTATTGTAGTAATTATTTTTCTATCTATCGTATCAAGACCTAAAGCATCTACTTCTAAAATATCAAGTCCGTCTTTACTCGTTTGCAAATCAATCTTTCCATCTCTTTTAACCTGTGCAAAATCTCTAACCCTTTTTAAAAGTCTATTTGCAATTCTTGGCGTTCCACGAGAACGTCTTGCAATTTCTATCGCCCCATCAGCATCAATTTCAACACCTAAAATACCCGCAGAACGAGTAATAATTTTTTGTAAATTTTCAATGCTATACAATTCAAGATTAAGCATAATCCCAAATCTATCTCTAAGAGGTCCTGTAAGTTGTCCCGTCCTTGTAGTTGCCCCTATCAAAGTAAATTTTTCAAGGTCGATTCTAAGACTTCTGGCACTTGGACCTTTACCGATTATTATATCCAAAGCATAATCTTCCATAGCAGGATATAAAATTTCCTCAACACTTTTATTTATTCTGTGAATTTCATCTATAAATAAGACATCATCTTTACTTAAATTAGTCAAAATACTCGCAAGGTCGCTCGGCTTTTCAATAGCAGGACCTGAAGTAACTCTAATATTAACTCCCATTTCATTAGCAATAATATTTGCAAGAGTGGTCTTTCCAAGACCAGGAGGTCCATATAAAAGACAATGGTCTAAAGGCTCATTTCTAGTCTTAGCAGCCTCTATAAAAATCTTTAATCTCTCTTTTGCTTTTTCTTGACCTATGTACTCATCAATCCACTTCGGTCTTAAACTTGTTTCTATATCAACATCTTCCCTCGAAAAACCAGTTCCGATAATTCTATCTTCAAAATCTTCAAACATAATAACACCTATAATTTTTTCATACTAAGTTTAATAATATCTTCAATTTCCATTTCATCAATATTAATGCTTGAAAGGAATTTTTCAATATCATTTTTCATAAACCCTAAATTAACCAAAGCATCTAAGACAAGCTCTCTCTTTTCAAAATCTTTACCACTTGTTGTAATTTCCATTTCTCCAGTTGAAATATCTTTACTACTGATACTGTCGATTGAAATCTTGTCTTTTAATTCCAAAATGATTTTTTGTGCAGTTTTTTTACCAACTCCCTTTGCAGTTGAAAGAGAAACAGCATCTCCATTTACAATAGTAAGTTTCAAACTGTCAACAGACATTGACGATAAAATGCCACAGGCAACCTTAGGACCTATACTATTTACACTAACAAGCATTTTAAACATCTCAAGCTCATCAAGAGTTTTAAAACCAAAAAGAGCGACATAATCTTCCTTTACAATATAGTCTGTATAAATCGTATAAAAATCCCCAACATTTACATTAAAAATTGTATTGTTGGAAGTAAAAATCTTATAACCTATTCCATTATTATCTATAACAATATAGTCATTATAAATAAATTTAAGTTCACCACTAATATATTCGTACATAAAACACCTATTTCATTCTAAATTCTTCTTTAAATTTCAAACTAAAAAAATGGCAAAGAGCAATAGCCAAGGCATCTGCCGCATCATCAGGTTTTGGAATCTCTTTAAGTTTAAAAATCATCTTAACGCTCTCTTGCATTTGCTTTTTATCAGCCCTACCATAGCCGGTAATAGCTTGTTTAACTTGTAAAGGAGTATATTCATAAGCTAAAATATTTTTCTTTATAAAAGATAAAATTTCAACACCACGAGCTTGTGCAACATTTATTACCGTCTTAACATTCTTGTTAAAAAACAGTTCCTCAATCGCAAGTTCATCAACATTATGTAAATCAATCAATCTATTCAATTCTTCATCAATAATCTTAAGTCTATCAGGAAGTGGAACTCCCGCCTTGGTTTCAATAACACCATAGTCAATAAGTCTAACTCTATTACCAATCGCTTCAATAATTCCATAACCAACAATTGCAATCCCAGGGTCTAATCCAAAAATAATCACAAAAAATCCTCCAATACTACCCCTTATAATAACATAAAACACATATTTTTTCAATTAAAGAAAGTTATATTTATTGCACAAAAAAAGCAAGAACTAAATCTTGCTTTTTAAATATTATTCGTAATCTTCACAGCTTAGTAAATCTTCTCTCTTAACTTTACCTTTTTCATCGTAAGTCATTTTACTGAAGTTAATTAAGTGAGGTATCATATTAATCTTTCTACATTCAATTAAATGAACAACTTTGCTTAAATCTCCAACTTCTTTAGCTTGAGTTTTCATGATTTTCATCATTGAGTACTTAAGTTCAGTTTCTTTGAAAGTTATAGTGTTCATTCCTTTTTTATTGAAAGCAGCTTGAACCATTGATTCACAGTTTTCTTCTGTAAGTGCAGGAATTAAAATATAATCTACATCACTTGCAGCTTCGATACCAGCTTCATCTTTAACTTGAACAGTTTTGTGTGAACCTTTAGCAACAGCCATAACAGCTGCCATAAATGGTCTTATTCCAGCAGATCTATGACCTGAAATAATTAAAGTTTCTCCTTTAGCAATAGCTTCTTCGATATATAGACCATGTTCTTCTTTCATATAACCTGAGTCTACATGTTTTTGTAACATTGGATGCATACAAATTTCCTCCTTTTATTTTTTCAATTATATCTATTATACTACATTTTTGATTTTAAATAAATACTTTATTAAAAAAAATTAAAATTTATCTCTTTTTTCTTTGTAATTTCCTAATCTCATTATTAATTCTAGTCATTAAAGACTTAACTTCTGATTCATCATTAAGATTTTTTATTTCCAGATTATATCTCTTTTCAATTTCTTTAACAAGAGAATCAACATACATATTCCTAACTTCTGATAAATTACTCTTTATAAAATGTGAATTATCTAAGAAATGTTCATAAACTTCTCCATCGGAAATTCCTGTTGCATCATATAATTTACAATAAGTAACTGTAACATATTCTGAATTTGTTTCATTTAATTTGAAATTTCCAACTAATTCATCACTTGTTACCAATTCATATTCTATATTTTCGTTAATCGGTTCATACACATCATCTAAAAATTTGTATGTTTCAATATCAATAATGTATTTTTGTCTTAAGTATTCCATAAGCCCTCCTAAAAAAAATAAATGTTTGTACTTCTCCATGGTACTAATTAATTTATACCACTTTAACGAAAAGAAAAACATTTATTTAAAATTAATTACTAAAAGATAGTACTATTATTGATAAAGTTACTATTAAAACGCCAATAAATAAAGTTACTGTTAATGAAGTTGATAAAAACAAAACAGAAAGAATAACACTCCATACACTAAATGTACTATTAAGTGCCATTCCTTTTGAAACTCCGTTTAATTTCATAGCTTTATAGTAGAGCAGGTAACTTAGTCCTGCAAAAAAACCTGAAAAAATTAAATATTTTAAAATTTCAAAATGTCTTATTGTAACTATAAATCCACTGAATAATCGTAAAAATGGTAAAACTAAAAATAATATAGTTAATCCTGAAATAATTTCTCTTATATTTAAAATTATTTCTTCTTCAAGCTCTTCTTTGCTTGCAAAATTTACAATCGTAGCCTCTAAACCCCAGCTAAAACTTGCAATAACAGAAAATAAAATTCCTAAATAAAAATAAGGATAATTACCGGCTGGTTTTGTATAGGATAAAATAAAAGTTCCAACTATACAGCCTAAAACACATAAAAAAGTTTTTAAATTTACTTTTTCTTTCAAAAAAACAGCTGATAAAATAGTTCCAAACATTGGGCATAGTGCAGAAATAGGAATTGCATAAGCAGAACCTGCTAGAGAAATGCCCATAATATATGAGCATTGTCCAACAGGTCCACCTATCAAGCCTGCAAAACAAACCATTTTTCCGTTTTTTGTTTTTAACGCAGGTAATATTAACTTTAATTTCCTAAAAACTCCATTATATCCTAGAACAAATATTCCGGCAAACAAGTCATTAAATCCGGCAAAAACTAAAGGCAAGAAAAATAAAATTCCAACACTATAATTTTTCAAGTATTCACTTCCTGTAAGAAGAGATAAAATTATTCCATTGACTGCCCAAAAGAATCCTGAACCAAGTCCTATAAATTCGTTTTTAAATTTTTTCATCTATGGTTTTACTCCATTAGGAAAAATCTCTTTATCCAATTCTCTCAAATTATAAGTATCAATTATATTAAGTAACTTTGAACCATAATTCGGGTCAGTAGCATAAGTTCCGGTTAATGCTTTTGCAGCTTGTTCCGGAGTCTTAGCAGCTAAAACATTTCTATACCAGTTAGTAAGCCACTTAGTTCTAGTAAATAGCTTGGCATAATATTCAAATGCCTCATCATATCCTGTAAATTTCATAAATCTAGCTGTTATATAATACTTATTTCCATTTTTATCATATTCAGCAGTTCTTATTTCATAATATCTCTCAGGTGGAGTATCATCAGCTGCCTTAATACCGAATAAATTATATATTGGTGCCGGGGATAATCCGTCAGTTCCAAAACCAGTTTCTAAACAAGCTTGAGCAACAGCTATTGAAGGAAATAATCCCTTACCTTTAACAGCCTTTAAAACTCCAGGTGTTACTTTCTTTATAAACTCACTTCTACTACCTATAGGTTTGGATGCGCTCCTAGCAACTCCATTTTCATCTATATTATATCCATTTATTTTGGTATTTACAGCCATAGC